>OQVZ01000253.1_pt1 | contig 20243 bp, 16 predicted proteins | sample 1691571 | NCBI WGS metagenome assembly OQVZ01 (sample SAMN03418261, study PRJEB22391) | human gut metagenome | biome: human-gut; feature: organic feature; material: feces | host: Homo sapiens | place: Tanzania | collected 2013-01
ATTTCTTGAGTTCTAAAAGCTATTGTCTGTTATCTTCCGTTAACTTCCTTCTAACTCCCGTTATCTTCTCTCGCGAAGCGAGTTTATTAGTTATGAACAAGTGTGCCGATGGGTTCGCCGTCCATAACCTTCTTCAGATTGCCTACAATGTCCATGTTGAATACATAGATGGGGAGGTTGTTTTCTTTGCACATTGTTGTGGCAGTGAGGTCCATCACCTTCAATCCGCGAGTATAGATCTCGTCGTAAGTGATGTCGCTGAACTTTGTAGCAGTCGGGTCTTTCTCCGGATCGGCGGTATATATGCCGTCAACACGTGTGCCCTTGAGCATAACGTCGGCCTCAATCTCAATGCCACGCAGACTTGAACCAGTGTCGGTAGTGAAGTAAGGCGAACCGGTTCCGGCTGAGAAGATGCAAACGTAGCCGTTCTCCATAGCCTCGATGGCCTTCCACTTAGAGTAGAACTCGCCAATAGGTTCCATGCGTATGGCTGTGAGCACCTTGGTCTTAACGCCGATGGCACCAAGAGCTGAGCTGAGTGCCAATGAGTTGATTACTGTAGCGCACATTCCCATCTGGTCGCCTTTGACACGGTCGAAGCCCTTTGATGCTCCGCTAAGTCCACGGAATATGTTGCCACCGCCAATAACGATGCCAATCTGTACACCCATTTCGTGTACTTCCTTAATCTGCTGGGCATATTCGCCAAGACGAACGGGGTCGATGCCGAAGCTTTGGTTGCCCATAAGGCTCTCGCCGCTGAGCTTAAGAAGGATTCTGTTGAATTTCATATATAATATTTTTAAATTGAACTTGTATTTTTGATAATTAGAGCTTTTGCCCTTACAGGGCGTTAGGCGATTATCAATCCGTATACCCAGGGCGTTCCCCTGGGCTATGTGCTTATTGGGCTTTCAGCCCGTATAATAGAGATTTAACGCACCCTTTCCTTAGTTTTCAAAGCATATAACTCCCCTCCCTACGGGGGAGGGGCAGGGGGTAGGGCTTCCTTACATCTGTATCTCCACAACCTTATCCACATCAGTAGGCACGCTGTCGAGTGTAATGAGCACTCCGCCTTGACACTTCTGCATCTTGACAGCCTTGCGTGAAACGTAGTCTACGGCGCGCTTTGCGTTCTTGTCGGTTATGGGAAGGAAGAGCGAACGGTCCTTGAGGTTGAGGATATGTACGAATATCTTGTTGTCCTTCTCGGTTGTTACGCCCCAGTCGCGTGGTGTGACGCGTCCGCCACGTGTACCATATATAGTCTCTCCGTATGTCTTCATCCATTCGCCCATTTCCTTAAGGCGCTGTACAGCTACTTCGGGCAGACATCCGTCAGGTTGCGGACCGATGTTCATAAGGAGGTTGGCGTTGCGACCAGCTGCCTTTACAAGATAATGTATGAGAGTCTTTGTCGACTTATAGTTCTGGTCGGTTATCTTGTAGCCCCACATACCGTTCATTGTTTCGCATGTTTCGAGCGGCAGTTGTGAGATTGATTGTCCGGAGAGTCCGGCAGTATTCTCGCCTGGCAGGTCGCGTTCGAACATCTGGAAGTCTTCGCCTTCGAATGGAGTGTGGTGATGATTGTTACCGATGAGGCAGGCAGGCTGCAATCGATGGATGAGAGCATACTGCTCAGGCAGGCGCCAATCGAATGACGGATTGATGTCCTGATCCCACCATCCGTCAAACCATATAGCTCCAACCTTGCCGTAGTTGGTGAGGAGTTCGGTGAGCTGATTGTTCATGAACGTATAGTATGAGTCCCAGTTCTGCTTCTCAACGGGTCGACCAGTGCCGAGACCTGTACGACCAAGCGGGGCGTCTTCACGCTGCCAGTCGATATGTGAGTAATAGAAGTGGATGTCGATGCCTTGACGGTGGCACTCGTCAGCAAGTTCCTTTACGATGTCGCGCTTGAATGGCGAAGCGTCTACAACGTTATAGTCGGAATATTTGGTCTTGAACATTGAGAAACCTTCGTGGTGACGAGTGGTGAAGCAGATGTACTTGGCACCCGAAGCCTTTATCTGCGATACCCATTCCTTTGCGTTGAAGCGAGAGGGATAGAAGCCTCCAGCCAGCTTGGCGTATTCCTTATAGTTGAGGTTGTTGTTGGTCATAGTCCATTCGCCGGTGGCAAGCATAGCGTACAGACCCCAGTGGAGGAAGATTCCGAACTTAGAGTCCTGGAAGTGTTTGCGTGCTGCGATGTTGTCGGCAGAGGGTGTGTAGGTTTGATTAGTGTTAGCGGATGCTGTGAGTGATAGTGCCAGCATAGCCGCTGCCAATAGCTTTTTCATAAGTTGTTGTTGGGTTATGGGTTATAATTGTTTCGCAAAGTTAACCTTTTTATTCGTATTGGTGAAGAATTTGGCGGAAAATATATCAACGTTCCATTAAGACAATATGATTGGCGTAATATAACAAGAACAATGTTGTATTTCTTTCTTTTTTCATTATACTATTGTTTCTTTAGATTTTAAACTGTAAATTTGCATCTATGAATAAAGAATTAAAATTAGCAACAAACATAGATGAGCAAATCACTAAACTCGTAGAACGAGGAATGGTGATTGATAATGTGGAGAAAGCCAGAGAAAACCTATTGGATATAGGCTATTTCCGGCTTGGCTTTTATTGGTTCCCTTTTGAAAAATCATACCCACGTAAAAGAAATAGAGACCATATCTTTAAAGATGGAGTAAAGATTGAATATGCAATTCAATTGTATTATTTTGATTTCGATTTACGTAATTCTTTTCTTCGTTACATTAGTCGTATAGAAATTAATTTCAGAACGAAATTAATATATATGGCTTCTAACAAATATAGAGAAGATCCATTCTGGTATGTAAATAGCAGATATGTGGATAAGAGTTTTCTAAATAGCAAGGCATTCCTTGATGCTATTCATGATGCAAAAAACGAATCTGTCGTTAAACAGGATTTGGACAGATATGGACGGTCTTATGCACCTGCGTGGAAGATAATAGAGTATTTCTCGTTTGGTGTTGTTATTTCCCTATTCGAAAATCTTAAGGATGGTGGATTGAAACATGACATATCAAAAGCTTATGGTATGGAGTCTTCCACTCAATTTTCAAACTATATTAATACTATTCGTCGTCTAAGAAATTATTGTGCTCATGGGAAAGTCCTTTTCGATACTAACCTTCCTGTAGCTATAAGCAATGGTCCTATAGGAAATCTTGGCAATAGAAAAACAATGCTTTCAGGGGCATATTATGTATTGAAATATATTCTCGGTCGTATTTCAATTAATAGACAAAACGATTTGGTTGCGAGTATTCGTAAAGCTTTTAGTGAAGTGGATTCTAATATAGTGAAGACGATTATATGTGATAATTCTGGCTTTGACATAGAGTCTTTATAGCAAATTATATATAATTTTGTATAAACAAAGAACTGAAAAATTTGTATTGTCGGAAAAACATTGTAACTTTGCATTGGATAAAACTAGTGCACTTGATACGCTATATGCTGTCATACTGCACTTAAAAAGAAACTGATAAGGGGATTGGCAATGCCAATCCCCTTTTTCTGTTTTTTAAGTTACAAAAAAAGTTGGACTACCTCACGGCAGCCCAACCCAATAACTATTAAAACGTGTAATACGATAAGATCTGAGTCTGTTATGTTTCTGTGTTGGTTTTCTAATATTCGTATTCTATTGCCTATAACCTTTAAGCTTATTTCTTGCGGACAGCACGCACGTGAAGTTTTGTTGTTCGAATCTCGAGTGACGTACCTACTCCTTCTGTATATTTGTAGGAGTGATCATTGTCTTTGTCAACCTCAGATGCTGTTGATGTCCAATAATTTCCTGACAACGGGTAGTCATAATCTTTAATCTTAGAGTACTCATCCTTTGCCGGCAGATACCAAACAAGGTTTGCAGCTTTAAGTACTGGACGTTCTATTGTTCCATCAGCAGTTGTCTTTACTTCCTTGTTAAACTTATTCTTCATAACAGCAGCTCTTACTGCAAATTCTGTTGGATTGGTTGGTAATGTTTTGTCTGGTATACCACCCCATCTTTCCAATAATTGCATTAGTGCAGCAGCTTCACTCACACCATTATAATTGTATAACTCTTCTGTGTTCTTTTTACCATCTGTCGCACTTTTTGCTACATCTGGTGATTTAACTTCGTTGAAATTGATGGTGATTTTTTTAGGGAATGCCCATGTATCTCTTGTTATAAATTTTCCGTAATTAGTAAATAGTCTTAAGTACAAATCAAGTGCACCTCTATAGAACCAATGAACATTACTTAAATCATAGGTAATATTTGTTCCCTCATCCCAAAGGAATCCCCATTGATAATCTCCATCTTCTATACGTTCGCATCCCAATCCGTCAGTAATCCAACTTGGGCAAAGCTGAGTAACAGTGAATTTTGCAGGTATAGCCGAAGGGTATCCTGTTGGTGAAAGTTCGAGAACAACATTACGTTTTTCCCATCCTATGTTTTCTTCGAGGAATGCGTATACAGTCAATTCCCCAGTTTCTGTGCCTGTGATAGTCTGTGTACCGCGGTCTTCTTCAATCCAATAACCAAGTTCTTCTAAATCAGTGAGGTCTTTACGAAGTGTAACTGATGATGAATTTGACTTCATTGTCCATCCACCCTTCAGGTTCTTATCCACTTTAATCTTAATCGGGTAAATTACGTAGTGAGCATCCTGCACCTTAGATTCTGATGTAAACTTCAGCTCATACTCTGGTGTAATAGAGAGTCGATAGGTTACGGTCTTGCCCATTGGCCATACGGCTCCGTTGAGTGATGCGCTCAGGATGCGGTCCTTGCCAGATATGTTGTCATGGAAAGCCACTTCGAGCTTGCTGTCTGCGCCTAATGTCTGGGGCAGAAGCATGAATGTAGATTCACCGACGTTGAGGTCAGTGCCGTTTGGAGTGGTGCTGGTTGTTGCCTTGTTGGGCGAAATGGTGAAGTCTGCCTTTGAGTCGGTCAGCGTCCAAGCGGAGCCTACCATGTCGTATGTACCAGAGTTCTTTACGCCCTTAAGCGATATGCTCTTGATAGTTCCGGCAGTCATTGTCTCGCCTGTCTTGATGATGACTGCGGTGCACAGGTGCTTGAACTGCAAACCTACCGGTGTGCATGTGGCATCGTTAGAGGGATTGCTTATGAAGCCAGTGGCAGCGGCAACGAGGTCGCGCTGGTTCTTTGCTTCGGCAGGAGTGGTGTACTGGAGCGTAGTTGCATTGGGAGAATTGGGTACAGATTGGAAAGCGGCATCCGTAGGAGCCCACGCCAAGAAGCGAAGCTGACGGTTGGAGCCTGGCCAATAGTAGACTTTGGAAGGCACCCAGTTAGTGCCCGTCTTTGTTGCAACATCGTCCATATAGTACTGCGAGCCGACTGTGCCGTTCTCCTTTATGGCAGCTACAACCTTAAACTCGTTGTACATGCTTGTCTGCATGGCTGCACGTGTGGCAGGTCTGCCTGCATTGTCGTTGCCGATGCCGTCGGTTACAACGGCACGCACGCAGAGTGTGTCGGCAGAATTGTCCGAGCGCAGAGTGTAGCGGGCAGCAGTATAGCCGTCAGCAGAATTGTTTGCTCGTGTAGAAGCACCGCTTTCGGTAGATACGCCGAAGCTGATGCCGTCGGTATTTGTTTCCGCTTTGCCGAAAAAGTCGTCGCTGCTGCATGAAAAGAGCGACGCTGACAGTAGCACAGCAGCGATGCTGGCTGTCAATTGGTGTATTTTCATTATTCCTTTCATCTTGGTTCGTTTTTGTGGTTGTTGATAATTGTGAGTGTAAGGGGAACATTCAACCCCTTACACCCTGTAGTGTGTTAGTTGTTTGTTGCTGGCTTCACATCCATTGCGTTGTTTGACCAATCTCCCCAAGGATCAACAGTAGCTGTGAACTGGATTGGATAGAGCTGTGAATCCGGATTCGGGTCGATGTTTGAAGCGTTAATCTCAGCAACGTAGTTGTAGCTGTTGCCTCTCAACTGTGTTGTCTTGATTTTAACAGTGTGATTGTAGTCTGTTGTTGCACCATTCTGGTCGAGAGTAACGGTGAATGTAACTGTGTACGATTCTTCCTTGCTTGTAGGAATAAGATACATGTGGTCAGTTGCACCTACACCAGTGTTTGCTTTGAGATCTGTAGGTCCTCCATTTGCTAAATTAGCAAACGCAACTTCGAGATTTGGGTTTGTTGCATTCCACTTAGCGTCAGTGGCAGCAGGAGTGATTGTACCATTCTTGTAAGCGTTGGTAATCTTTACGTCCTTAACAGAAATTTTGGCAACGGCATTTGCTGGGAATGTGTTCTTGAATGTGAACTTAACACGTGCCAACTGATGCTTGAATGTAAAAGCTACCTTACCCGGTTCGGCTGTAATCTTTTCAGGCATTGTCTTTTCAGCTGCCTTTGCGTAAATCAAATCAGTCTCGGCATCGTTAACAAATGTGATGGTGCCACCAGCCTTAGCTGCTGCGAATTGAACACCCTTCTCACCTGCCTTCGGTGCGATAGCCTCGAAATTGTAGGCGTATTTTGCCTCCCAATACTGCAGCGGTGAGTATGTGCCCTCTCCATTTTGGTCAACTGTTACCTGCTGTGCATTGAAAATCTGATTGTCACCGCGCCAGCCATATACTTCCATACTGTTGAGGTTAGCAATAGTAACATCTGTAGCACGAGTGCTCTTATCTACAAATGAAGAGAAACCAATAGCTTTACCCTTAGCCATTTCTACTGTCTCGTCACTGTTGCAAGCTGTGAGCGCGAGGCCCATTGCTGCCAAGCCCATAATAAATAATTTCTTCATAGTGTTTAATTTTTAGAGTTGGTTATTAATTTAATTTGTTGAAATGTTATTTCAGTGGAATAACGATGTCTTCGTAATCGCCCCAGCCTTCAATCTTCACATCAAATGCTGAACTGCCTTGTTTTCCGTCCTCGTCGGAGATTTCCAATCCCTTCACAATGATAACACCGCCTTGTGGCTGTTTCTCAATCTGATCGGTAACGTCGAAATCGAAGTTCTTGATGAGTCCGTTCTTTAGTCTTACCTCTAAGTTCAGTGCATAGCTGCGCTGTCCACGTGTGGGCTGATAGAGTGAGTTGGGCCAGTCGGGCACTCCGAACGTTCTTACTATAGCCTGCGCTCCCCACGGTTCGAGTGTGCAGTCGTATAGCAGAGTGGCTGCATCGGCAGAAGTCTGTCCGTTGTGCATGTACACCGCTGCTGCCATGCCCGACAGTGCTCCACGCACCAGTCCTACATATTCCAGTCCCTTGCTGAACTCGTATCTCACTACATACTTGAACACCAGCGGGTGCATCGTTACGGGCATTACCACCTCTTCGGTAGTGCGTTGCGAGGTGTACTTCTCGTTATAGTTGCCATAGAGCATATCGGGCATGTTCACAGTAGGTTCGCTACGGCTGGCGTTGCCCTTAAACGGATTGCCCATGTACGTAGAACGTGTTCGGGTGCGTGTGGTAGCCTTGGCAGAAGCATACGAGTACATGTCGTCGAAGAGAATGTATTCGGTGTCGTTGTTGTAGAACAGCAACTGATGGTTGCCCGGTCGCAATCCTACCACGTCGCCCTTGGCAGGCATGTTGATCATGTCGCTAACGCCCGATTCGCTGAACACGTGCATTCTGAGACCGTTTGGCACCTCTGGCCTAAGTTCGTTGTAGGTCATTCCGAAGCGGTCGGGCCATTCCTCTTCGCCCTCCCACACGCTGTTGTCGCCAGGACTTATCTCCCATTCCTGCTCGTATGTGGCAATGACGCGGAAGTCGTACTTGGGTGCATGAACGTCGTGGTCGAAGCACAGGTCCTTGTGTTCGCACGATGAGAGTGTCGGTATGGCGAGTGCCATAGCGCATAGTGTGCCGAGTATCAACTTGGCTGAATTCTTGCAGTTAATCATTTCTCGCCTCCTTTCTTCGTTTTCGTGTTGTAGTTGCCATGTCCGAGAAGCCAGACGAGCGATACCTCAACCTTTGTCGGGCCTATCCACTTGCGGTTTTTGGTGGCTTGCCATACGTAGTGGCCGTCGAGCGGAGTGTATTCATAGTAGCGTCCGCCCATGTATCCGGCTGCCAGACTGAAGTCGATGTTCAATCGTCGTGCCACGGGCATTGAGTAGCCGTATTCGGCACCGATAGTGTAGTTCATGCGGTCCCACAATGTGCCGCCTGGCTTTCCGCCCATATATCCCTTGCCACCGAATTCGATGTCGTAGGTGAGCATCTGTGCGTTGATGCCTATGTGGTGTCCCTGCAGAGGCTTCTCGGCTGCCTTGGCTCCGAAGTACTTGCGTACTGTGAGTCCGCCGCCGTAGATACGCCAGTAGCGATGGCTCTTGTTGCGGCTCCACCATCCGTACATCCAGTCGGCTGCTACGCTCCAACGCTTGCCGAGTGAGAACTCAACGCCTACGTTGGGCACAAGTAATGCATCGTAAAGCATATTGGTCTTTATGGCAAAGTAGGCAGGCTGCTTGGTGTCGACAACGGGTTCGGGCTGTACAACGGGTTCGGGCTGCTTGGGTTCTTCTGGTACGGGTTCCGGTTTGGGCTCGGGTGCAGGCTCGTTCTTCTTGCGAATGGTTACGAGAATGGCACTTGCATTACGTACTGAGGGGAAGAACTTGTCGAGCATATAGTTCCATGTGCGTCCGTAGTTCATGTCCATGAGTCGCTTCTTGCGGCTGTCGACGAGTGCACCATATTTATTATAGGTGTATTCGGGGGTCTCGAGCAGCTCGTGCAGCACCTCCTTCTTGTTGGGCATGTCCGAGTTTTCGACATATATGGCGAGCTTCTGCCATACATCCGACCAATCCTGACGCTTCACAAGTGCGTCGGGCAGCTGGATGCGCTGGCGTACATACTGCTCCATATTGGCACAGCGACGCTTGGCGAGATTGCGGTTGAGCTTGTTACCGCCTTCTGGCGATGCCGATCCGCAGAACGTTACTTGAGTAAGTTCAATGGTTGTGTCGTTTCTTACTTCGTTAAGAAACTGTATTACGTCGTTCAGATTTGCTTCGTTGTTACCGAACTTGGGGTCAAGCAAACTTGATCCTACCCTAAATCCGATACAAACTTCTTTCTTATCGTTCTCTTGGGCAGCGGCGGTTTGCATTGCCAGAGCCAAGAAGATGAATGCTATAAATCGTATCATAGGCAATCGTCTTAATTTAGTCAGTTTATTATTTTTGTGTTATATTGTCAGTTTAGTCGTCAGCCAGTATTACCCGTCTGTAGGCAATTGTGCCTGTCGTTAATTCAGTCTGCCTGCAATTCGTCCTGTTGCTGGCATTGTTTCATCAAAATATACGTCTGTTGTTTTGTTTTGTTAAGTCTTTTGCGTCAGAATGCAAGGTCTTGTGTTGTTCTTGCATCTTTACGTTGGCAAATTTAGCGATTTATTTTTAAACGACAAAACTTTTTGAGTAAAAATTTACATTAAATTTGTTGGGTGGGCGCACGGGGTGGGGCTCCGCCCCAGTTGAGGTGTTGTGGTGTTGAGATGGTGTTGGTTTGTGGTGTTGGTTGAGGTGTTGAGGTGTTGAGATGGTGTTGGTTTGTTGTATTGGTTGAGGTGTTGTGGTGTTGAGATGGTGTTGGTTTGATTTGTTGCTTATATATATAATAAGGTGTAATGGTTGTTGGCAACATTCAACACTTAACACTTAACATTTAACATTCAACACTTAACATTCCCCAAAAGGAGTCCTTTTACATTCCAAAACGAATCCTTTTGCTCTCCAAAACGAGTCCTTTTACATGCAAAAAGGAGCCCTTTTGCAGTGCAAAAGGACTCCTTTTGAAATACGGTTGTTATTGGATGCTATTTCCTGATGTGTCGTCTTGGTTTTTATTCCTCAATCTTCTTGGTCTTGGGCAATACCAGATTGAGCACTACGCCTACTACAGCGGCGAGTCCGATGCCCGATATTGCGAACGAACCCGATGAGAGTGCGGCACCGCCAAGACCCATTGTTAGCATAACAGATATGATGATGACGTTGCGGGTGTCGTTCATGTCAACCTTGTGCTGCATGAGATTCTGCACGCCGACGCTTGCTATCGTTCCGAACAGCAGCAGCATTATGCCGCCCAATACAGCCTGCGGGATTGACTGCAGCAGTGCGCTGAGCTTGCCGATGATAGAGAAGCAGATGGCTGTGGCAGCCGAGATGCGTATTACGGCAGGCGATGTAACCTTGGTGATAGACATGGCTGTACCTCAGAGTAAGTTGTCTCGGGTGGTCCGCCAAGCAATGCCGATGCAAGGCAGGCACATCCGTCGCCGAGCATGGTGCGATGAATGCCGGGATTTTCAACGAAATCCTTCTTGGCAACGGCACTTACCACGTAAACGTCGCCTATATGCTCAAGCACGGGGGCTATTGCTACGGGTATCATGTATAGGAACGGTGCCCACTCGAAGTGGGTGATAGTGTCGAACTGTACCGGTAGAGCCAGCCACGATGCCGATGCTACGCCCGAGAAATCGACCTCGCCAAGGCATATAGCGAGTATGTAGCCCACGATGACACCGCTGATAATAGGCACCAACTTCATCAGTCCGCGGCAGAATGTCAGAATGGCAATGGCGGTGATGAGCGACGCGAAGGCGAGTATCCAGTTGGTCTTTGCCATGTTGACGGCACTGCCTGAGAGCGAGAGGCCTATGAGTATGATGACCGGACCGATCACTACGGGCGGGAAAATGCGGTCGAGCAGACGCTTGCCCTGCCATTTCACCAATGCACTCACAACGAAGTAGACGAGCGATACGGCTGTAAGTCCGGCGAGAGTGCCGGGCAATCCCCACTGCTGTGTGGCTGCAATGATAGGGGCAATGAATGCAAACGACGAGCCAAGGAAGATGGGCACCTTGCCACCAGTGACGAAGTGGAAGATGAATGTGCCCAATCCGGCTGTGAATAGCGCCGTAGCGGGATTGATACCAATGAGCAGCGGCACCAGCACCGTGGCTCCGAACGCCACGAAGAGGAACTGCACGCCGACAAGGGTTTTCTTTGTTAGCGATAGTTGTTCTGTATCCATTTTGTTTTGTTGTAGTTACTTCACGAGTATCACGAGATACTTGCTGGTCGACCAGAATATCTGCGGGTTGTTGATGCGCAGCACATACTGCTTGTTGGCATCCTGCTGCAGGGTGTACGAACTTGACGGATGCATGGTGAGAATGCGTGCCGACTTAGAGTAGAGCTTTATCTCCTTGTCGACGCGGATGTCGATTTTGGTGAAGTAGCGCTTGTTGAAGTTCGACTCAAGCACCTTTGATCCTTCGAGGATGTGCTGTTCCTTCAGCTCCTTCTTGGTTCCGAATACAAACCATGCGGTGTTGAGCTGTTTGTCCTGAGCGTTGATAGTCTCGCTCTTCTGCGACGATTCTGTCTTGAGGCTCGACACGTTGTCGTTGAGAGTATTTACAGCCTGGTCGAGTTCGGCAATGTGTATGTCCTTGGCATCGAGTTCGGCGCGCAGCTGCTTGAGCTGGTTGTCCTTCTCGTCAATCTGCTTTACGAGGTCCTCAATGGTCTTGCGGAGCTGGTCGCCCTTAACGCTCGACTCGCGCATCTGCTGGCGCAGCTTCTCGATGAGGGCACGGTTCTGCTTCATCGTGTTCGAAATGAACTGTATGTTCTCGATAATCTGACGGCGCTTGTTGGCTCCTTCGCCGTTCTTCACGATGCTCACACGGTTCTGGGCTTCGTCAATCTCGCGCAAACCTTCCTGTATTTGGTTGAAGGTTTCCATCATATCGTTGATTTCGTTGTCCTTCTGGGTTATCACGCGTTGCAGCGAATCGCTTTGTACAGCGCCCTCTGCCGATTGCTTTTTGTCACTGTTGCCACATGATGCGAAGGCAACTACTGCCAATGCAAATAATAAAAACTTGAACTTTTTCATATTTGTCAGGGTTTGGTTATTATTCTGTATGTTATCGATTGTTGTTCTCTTTTTATAGATTTTGATAATCTTCTTTATCGAATATCTATTCTTCTTCTCTGAATTTCTTCTTCTTGAACTCTTCGGGGGCGGCTTCGCGCATGGCGTAACGCTCCTTGTTGCTAAGCCGCGGCTTCTTCTCCTTGGCCTGAGCCTTCAATGCCTTGAGTGCCGACATTTCGCCTTCGCCGCATCCAGCCACCACTATCACTATCTCGCCACGCGGTTCTGTCTGGTGGAAGTGGGCTGTTATCTCCTTGAGCGAACCGCGTACACTCTCCTCGTGCAGCTTGGATATCTCGCGGCAGACGCTTGCCTGACGCTCCTCACCGAATACTTCGGCAAACTGCTCCAATGTTTTCACCAGCCGATAGGGCGACTCGTAGAATATCATAGTGCGCGTCTCGGTGCGCAAAGCGTCGAGAAGCGTCTGGCGTCCCTTCTTCTGTGGCAGGAAACCTTCAAAGCAGAAGCGGTCGCAAGGCAGTCCGGAACTGACAATGGCTGGCACAAATGCCGTAGCCCCCGGCAGACATTGCACCGTTATTCCAGCCTTGGCAGCCTCGCGAGCGAGGAAGAATCCCGGGTCGCTGATGCCTGGAGTGCCGGCGTCGCTGATTAGAGCTATCGTCTCGCCAGCCTTCAACCGTTCGACGATGGCGGCGCTTGTGCCGTGCTCGTTAAACTTATGGTGCGACATCAGACGGTTCTGTATGTCGAAATGCTTGAGCAGAATGCCCGATGTGCGAGTGTCTTCGGCAAGCACAAGATCGGCCTCTCTCAATATACGGATGGCACGCATTGTCATGTCCTCCATGTTTCCCACAGGTGTGGGCACTATATACAATATCCCCATATTGGCGACAAATATAGCTATATTAATCAAGAACGGCAAAAAAAGGAGCCCTTTCTTTGCAATTTTTAAAACGTATTCGTAATTTTGTACCCATTGAAATCGTAATATTATATATGTTGGAACAGAAAATCACTTTTGATAAATTCATACGTTGGACAGCCATTGCGCTCATCACAGTGGCTGTGTTTGCCGTGACCAACTATCTGAGCAGCGTGTTGCTGCCGTTCTTCATAGCGTGGCTTTTCGCCTATCTGATGTATCCGATGGTGAAGTTCATACAGTATCGCATGCATGTCAAGGTGCGCGCTCTTGCCATAATCATTGCCATGGCTGTAGTGCTGAGTGTGGTGGGACTTATGATTTACTTCATCATTCCGCCCATGATAGGGCAGTTTCAGAAGCTTTACGAGTTTCTGATGCACTGGCTCCACCAGACAACGCACACCAACGACCTTACGACGCTTGTGAAAAACTGGATTGAGGAGAACCAGGAACAGGTGGAACGGTTCTTCAAGAGCAACGATTTCAAGGATGCCATACGCACCAGCATGCCCAAGGTGTTTGCCGTGATAGGTCAGACTGCCAACATAGTGCTTAGCATCGTGGCATCGTGTATCACCTTATTATATATGTTCTTCATTCTGCTCGACTATGAATATCTCACCTCCAATTGGATAAAGATATTCCCCAAGAAGAACCGTCCTTTCTGGCATGAACTGGCGGGCGACGTAGAGCGCGAACTCAACAACTACATCCGAGGCCAGTGTCTGGTAGCGCTGTGCATGGGCGTGATGTTCTGCATAGGCTTCAGTATTATGGATTTCCCTATGGCAATAGGTCTGGGCATACTCATCGGAGTGATGGATCTGGTGCCTTATCTGCACACCTTCGCCATAATTCCTACCGCTTTCCTCGCCATGCTTAAAGCTGCTGACACCGGACAGAACTTCTGGGTGGTGTTCGGATTGGCTGTCGGACTGTTCTGCGTGGTTCAGATTATCACCGACATGATTGTCACGCCTAAGATAATGGGCAAGGCTATGGGTCTGAACCCTGCCATTCTGCTGCTCTCGCTGTCTGTGTGGGGTGCACTGCTGGGCTTCATCGGTCTCATCATTGCTCTCCCCTTGACCACACTCATCATTGCCTACTGGCAGAGATACGTCACGAAGGAACACGAAGAGAGTTAGGAATTAGGAGTTAGGAATTAGGAATTGTTCTCGGCTACGCCTGCGATTATGAATTATTCAATTTTGAATTATTCTCGGTTGCGCCTGCGATTTTGAATTATTCAATTTTGAATTGGGCTGCTGTGCCTGCGATTTTTGATTTTGAATTTTGAATGGGGCTGCTGCGCTAATTGTTCTAAATGACGGAAAACAAAGGGGATAAGTCGAACGGAAAGCAAATAAATACTGAATAATTTTCGCATTTGGAATATAATGCCTTACTTTGTAAGGACAATAAAAACAAACTGAATAAAACAAAGATGCAAAAGAAATTAAATATAATGATGTTGGCAATGTGCTGCGCTCCGGCTTGGGCACAGACATATACCGACTCGATTGGTCAGCACAGCAAACTTGAAGTGGAGGCAGCCTATACCTTTGCCGAGCAGCAACTCGGACAAAATGCCGATATGCCACAAGGCGTGACAATGGTAAACTCTAACAAGAACGTGTTCGCATCGGAGGTGAGCTATCGCTTCGCACCGACTCATCTGCGATTCCGTGCATATAATCCTATGTACAACGAGGTGTATATCAACGGCGTACTGATGAACAACGTTGAGACAGGACAGTTCCGCTATCCTACCATAGGCGGCATAGGAATTCAAGGACTGCGCTTCAACTCGTCGCTGCCTTTTGAATCGTTCGGCTATGGAATGACGGCTTTGGGCGGATCGAACAACTACAACTTCCGTGCTGCCGACATGAAACGTGGCCACCATATAGAATGGACCGGAGCCAACCGCAACTATACTATGGGCGGAGCCTACTCATACGCCACCGGACTGAGTGCCTCGGGATGGGCTTTTGCAGGTACATTGTCTTACCGATGGGCTAAGCAGGGATATGTAGACGGCACACCGCTGAAGTCGCTATCGTACTATCTCAGCGTGCAGAAGATGTGGGGCGACACTCACTCATTGGCTTTCGCCACATGGGGCAGCCCCTCTAAGCGTGCTCAATATGGCGCATCTACAGATGAGGCTTTCCTACTCTCGGACGACCATCAGTACAATCCGTATTGGGGATACTACAACGACAAGAAGCGTAGTTCGCGTGTTGTGCGCGACTTTGCGCCTACAGCATTGCTCACATGGGACTGGAACATCAACGAAAAGACCCGTCTGAGCACCTCGTTGCAGGGACAATACGCCTGGTACAGATGCACCCGACTCAACTTTAACGGCGAAAATCCATACGCCGACTCATGGATCAAGATGCCAAGCTCTATATATAATGTATGGAACACAGCCGATCCTGCCAACACAGCCGATGCTAAAACGCGATGGGAGAAGGCATGCTCGGACTGGGCAGCCGACAAGTCTAACCGACAACTCGACTGGGAACGCATGTACTGGTTTAACGAACAGGTGGCAGCACAAGGCACCGATGCAATGTATTGGCTTGAATCTCGCCACAACGACAACCTCAACATCTCGCTCGCCACTACGCTCGACAAGCGCCTTACGGCAAAGAGCAGCCTGCGTGCAGGATTCAACTTCGCCACAAACAAGGGTCTGCACTATCAGACAATAAACAGTCTGCTGGGCGGAGCACAGCTCCACAACGTCAACACATACGCCGCAATGCACTATCCTTCGACATCCGACAAGGTGCAATACGACCTCAACAACCGCAACGCCGCATTGTATAAGGGCGACAGAATGGGCTACGACTACAACATTCTGATGAATAAGGCACAGGCATGGGCGTCGTATGAAGAGCGGTTCGGAATGCTCAACTACAGTATTTCGGCACGTATGGGCTATCAGTCGATGCAGCGCGACGGCAAGATGCGCAACGGTATGGCTGCCGACAACTCCTTTGGCAAGAGCCGTACAAAGGATTTCCTTGACGGCGGACTGAAGTTCGGATCGTCACTCGATATGGGTTGCGGCCATACGCTCACATTCGGTATGGGATATGAGCAGCGCGCACCTCTCGCCTCTACTGTATTTGCAGCGCCCGAGGTGAACAACGACATTGCTGCCAACATCAAGAAGCAGCAGGTGTTCAGCACCGTGGTGGGATATATGTACAACGGCTCGTGGCTGCATGCCAACCTTAACGGCTACTACTCGTACGTGAAGGACGCTTCCGACTGGCAGAGTTTCTACATGGACAACACCAACGAACTGGTGTACAACTCAATAACCGGACTCAACAAGAAGTATTACGGACTCGAAGCAGGACTGAAGTTTGACATCTGCAAGACTCTCGACATTAAGCTCCTGGGCACCATAAGCGAGGCAAAGACTACCAACAATTCTCAGTCGCGCTACATGTTTGCCTGCCAAGGCACATACAACGACGATGTGCTCCTAAGCAAGGACATGCACGAATCGGGCACTCCGCTCACAGCCGCAAGCCTCGGCGTCAACTATCATCAGCGCGGATGGACCGTAGGGGTAGACTGCAACTACTACGACCGCATCTATCTCGACTACTCGACATACAATCGCTTGCAGCAGATAGCTGACGGTGAGAACCTCAACCAGGCAAAGGGTAAGGGCGGATTTATGCTCAACTGCTCAATAGGACGCACAGCACATGTGATGGGCGGACTGCTCGACATCAACCTCAGCATAACCAACCTCACCAACAACCGCACCATCTGCACCGGTGGCTACGAGAGCAACTACGACGCAAGTCAGCCCTCTACCGACGGCAGCAACGCCTCATTGTACAACTTCGCAAAGAACCCACGCAAGTTTTACGCATTCGGTACAAGCGGCATGCTGAACATCACGTACAGCTTCTAAAGGCAAAAGAAGAGAATTTTTTATATAAAACAACAAGAGCAACATTGTAGTAATAATTCTATAATGTTGCTCTTGTTGTTTTTTTATGTTCGTGTTATTGTTGCTTGTTGTCCGTTTTTGATATACTCTTATTTGTTTAATTCAAAGTAAACCATTATCTTTGCAAATATAAGAAAAGAAAGGGTAAATGAATGAAAGTAGAACTCAACGACTATCACAAGATGACAAATTCAATGAAAATAGAATCTGTGGAATCCTGGAGCAAGCTGAAACTGTCGCGAGAGGAGTGCTCGAATCAGTTCAAGAGATTGCGGGAACAACGAATTGCAAGGGAGTCCAAATCGCTCAATTAACGAAATGGGCAAAGCTTAACGGATTTTCGTAGTCAATCGCCAAAATTCAGATAACTGACTTATACTTAGTAAGTATTTGCTGTCAAACAATATCAAAGAAATACCGATAAAATTTGGCGGTGAGCAAAAAAACTCGTACCTTTGCAGCCGCTAAAGCTTATAACAAGCGAAATTTTTTATTAACAATATAACAATAAAATCAAAATGAAGAAGGGAATTCATCCAGAAAACTATCGCCCCGTCGTATTTAAGGATATGTCCAACGGCGATATGTTCCTTACAAAGTCTACATGCAAGACTACAGAGACAGTAGAATTTGAAGGCGAAACTTACCCGGTGGTAAAAGTCGAAATCTCAAGCACATCTCACCCGTTCTATACTGGTAAGAGCAAGCTTGTCGATACTGCAGGTCGCGTAGATAAGTTCATGAACCGCTACGCAAAGGTTCGCAAGTAAGGAAAAGAACGAGATATATACTTCAGATAGACACGCTCTATTTTTGAATATGAATATTGAGAGTGTGTTCCATTCGTAGTTGCATATACGTATGGAACACACTCTCTTTTTTATTTGTAAAAAGAAGCTTTTAAAAGTAAAAAAGTAAAAGAGTAAAAAGGACTTTTAAAAGTAAAAGAGTAAAAAGGCTTTTTAAAAGATATGTTCAGATGAAGCAATATTATAAATACGCATTGCGCTGCGCAGCGATGGCTGTGCTGATGCTCTCTGCGCTCACCTTCAGCGCTTGTGGAGGCGACGGCGACGAGGAGGGCGGCGGCAGTCAGAGCGGTCAGGTAGACAAGAAGAACAAGAACGCCAATGTTCCGTCGGCTGCCAACGGCTACAACAAGGCTATACAGCGCACGGAGTTCCCGGCTCTGAAGCAGGGCGGCAAACAGAAGGTGCTGGTTTATCGCATGAAGTCGACGGCGTACGACAAGGACGGTGTGAACTTCTCGGTGGAGTGGGACTGCAACAAGCGTTCGCAGCGCTGGACGTGCTATCAGATGCACCGCGGATATTCGGGCAAATACAGTCGTGTGTCCAATTTCTATTTCGACACCACCAACCTCACGGCTGACGAATACTACGACGAGTTCAAATACTTCCCTGGCTACGACCGCGGACATATCTGCCCGAGCGGCGACCGCACTGCTTCTGAGGAGATGAACGCTCAGACGTTCGTGATGACGAACATGCAGCCGCAGTATCACCAGTTCAACGGCTACGACGACAGCGGTAACAGCGGTTTGTGGGTGCGCATGGAGACTCAGTTGCGCAAATGGGCTGACAAGCTCTCTGCAACGGATACTATCTTCGTCTGCAAGGGTGCTACCATCGACAGCGAGGCGAACATCATCACGCGCATCAACGGCAAGCTCATTGTGCCGAAGTATTTCTACATGGCTATCCTGCGCAAGAGCTCGTTCGGATATGCGGGCATGGCGTTCTGGAGCGACCAGACAAAATCATGGCGCATGAACGAGACGTTACGTTCACACGCCATTTCTATCAGCGAGCTTGAGAAGCGCACCGGCATCGACTTCTTCTGCAATCTGCCTGATGATGTGGAGTCGAAGGTCGAAAAGACTTTCAATCCTGCTGTCTGGACCGGTTTATAATCTGTATCCTCCCACAGAATTCACGGAACACACAGAATTTTCTGCTGAGAAAAACTCCCACAGAATTCACAGATTTACACAGATACTTATAGCAAAAGGTCTGTGGATTCTGTGAATTCTGTGGGAGTTTTTTGTTTGGTTGGTGCAGCAAGAGACAGCTGCACCCCCTGATTGGAGTCTTTTTGATTGGTTGGTGCAGCTGAGACAGCTGCACCCCCTGATTGGAGTCTTCTGTTTGGTTGGTGCAGCTGAGACAGCTGCACCCCCTGGTGGTGTTATTTCTTTGCGCAGTTCGTAGCCCACAGCCCTGCGAACGTGAACGCTCCGTTGATCATGAGCAGCTCGTAGCCGAAGCGATAGCCCCAGAGATGTTGCGCGGTGATGTCGAGAGCGTAGCAGAGTATGGGTGAGGCGAGGCAGACGTATGGCACGAGGCGGTCGTTGACGGCGCGGCGCGTGAGCAGCCCGAAGGCGAACAGACCCAACAGCGGACCGTAGGTGTAGGAGCAGAGCACGTAGATGGCGTCGATGACACTCGTAGAGTTGAGCATGCGGAACAGCAGTATGAACGCCACGAACACCACGGCGATGCCCACATGTGCACGGCGGCGCAGACGCTCGTCTTCGGGACGCTCGCAGATGTCTACGCAGTAGCTCGTGGTGAGCGCCGTGAGCGCCGAGTCGGCACTGGAGAACGACGCCGCAACGATGCCGATGGTGAAGAACACCGTGACGACGGTGCCCAACGCGCCCGTAGCCGCGAACATCGGCAGTAGTTCGTCGCCAGCCGCAGGCAGCGGAGTGCCCTCCTTCTGCGCCAGCATCATAAGCAGCACGCCGAGCGCCATGAACAGCAGGTTGGCGGGCACGAAGGCGAAACCATACGTACACACATCCTTTTGAGCCTCGCGTAGCGATTTGCACGTGAGGTTTTTTTGCATCATGTCCTGATCCAAGCCCGTCATCACGATAGCGATGAAGGCTCCGCTGAGCAGCTGCTTCCAGAAGTTCTGCGTCGACACCCAGTCGTCCCACACGAACATGCGGCTGTGCTCGTCGGCAACCACCGCCTGCACGGCTTCGCCCACGCTCATGCCCAGCTGCTGCGTCACATTATATATAATAAGGAGCAGCGCGGCAAACATGCAGGTGGTCTGGAACGTGTCGGTCCACACCAGCGTCTTGATGCCGCCGCGGCGCGTGTAGAGCCAGATGAGCAGCGTCATGCCGACGACGGTTATGGGGAACGGCACGCCCACGGCGTCGAACACGAAGCGCTGCAGAATGATGCAGACGACGTAGAAGCGCACGGCGGCGCCCGTCATCTTCGACGTGAGGAAGAACCATGCGCCCGTCTTGTACGACCGCTTGCCGAGCCCAAAATTATTGGAATA
>OQVZ01000254.1_pt1 | contig 20228 bp, 15 predicted proteins | sample 1691571 | NCBI WGS metagenome assembly OQVZ01 (sample SAMN03418261, study PRJEB22391) | human gut metagenome | biome: human-gut; feature: organic feature; material: feces | host: Homo sapiens | place: Tanzania | collected 2013-01
ATGCTTGGTGTTGCGGCGATGGCTCAAGATGCCGCCGCCGAAGCCGCCTCCGCTGTGGCTACCGCCACCGAATCCTCCGCCGAAGCTGCCACGATTGCCACCGAAGCTGCCACGATTGCTGCCGAAGCCGTTGTTTCTGTTCTGCGGCTGAGCATAGTCGGGACGGCGATTGAACTGGTTGTTCTGATTGCGGTTGTTGTCGAAGCGCGAGTTGTTGCGTGTCGAGTTGCGCTGTCCGTACGTATAGCGCTGGTTGCGTGTAGTCGTGTTACGGTTGCCGAATCGTGAGCCGCTGCCGAAACCGCCCGAAGTGAAGTTGCGCGAGGGGTTATGTCTGCCGCGATAAGAATAGTGAACGTACGGCGCGCCCCATCCCCAGTAAGGATAGTTCCAGCCCCAACAATCGTAGTACCACGGATTGTACCACGGACTGTACCATGAGTAGTACCACGGGCTATACCACGAATTGTAGCCGTACCAGCGCCAATACCATGACGAGCGATATGGCGAATACCAGCCATAAGAACCATACCAGAACGGATCGTCCCAGTAACTATAGAGCGACGGACAATAGAAGTCGTCGAAACGCTGCATACGACGCGAGCATACGAACTCGTCGTCAGCGCCATCGAAATAGCGTGCCGAGTCTGACATCATCATCGTTGTCGAATCGAGCGTCGAAAGGTCGTACGTACCGTCACCCTTCTCAAACTCTATCACGTCTTTGCTTTGCTTTTTCGGAACAAAGTACATGTCGTCATCATCCTGAGCCAACATCGGGAGTGACATTATCCCGACAATTGCTGCCAATAACAATCTGCGTATCATATTAGTATATATTTAAGTTCTACGTTAACAGGTCTCCGTTTAGGATACCTACACTTTTTCAACTACAAAATTAATGCGAATTATTATATAAGTATAGGGATTTTGCCTAAAAAGCATTAGGAGTTTCCCTATTTTATGCTTTTTTTACAATGTCTGCCACTATCAGACTGACAGTTTTTGCGGGTTGTAACCGGATTGTAACATGTGTTTAAACACGGTGTAATACGTAGCGAGTAATTTTGCACCATGAAAAAACCAAAGTATAATATATAAATGGAAACAATTTATTTAGCGATTGTGGTCTTTCTGCTATGTCTGGCAGTATTCGACCTTTTTGTTGGAGTAAGTAACGACGCCGTCAACTTCCTTAACAGCGCCATCGGAGCAAAGGTGGCGAAGTTCCGCACGGTGCTCATCGTTGCTTCGGCAGGTGTGGCAATAGGCGCTGTAATGTCCTCGGGTATGATGGACGTGGCACGACACGGCATTATGCAACCTGCCAATTTCTCGTTCTACGACGTAATGACCGTCTTCCTTGCCGTAATGGTTACAGACGTTATCGTGCTCGACATGTTCAACACGCTCGGCATGCCGACCTCTACTACCGTTTCGCTCGTCTTCGAGTTGCTTGGCGGTACGTTCGTCCTTGCAGCTATCAAGATTGCAGCCGACCCGACGCTCGGCTTTGCCGACCTGCTTAATACGGACAAGGCGTTGAGCGTGATTGTCGCCATCTTCGTGAGTGTGGCTATCGCCTTCTTCTTCGGTATGATTGTGCAATGGCTCTCGCGTATAGTGTTCACCTTTAATTATAAGAAGCACTCGCGCTACTCTATCGCACTCTTCGGCGGTATCGCCTTCACAGCTCTCTCCTACTTCATCTTCCTTAAAGGCTTGGGCAAGAGCCGCTTCATTGCAGAGGACGTTCGTACATGGATTGACAGCAACATCTCGTTACTGTTGCTCTACACGTTCATAGGTTCAACTATCATGATGCAGGTCCTGCACATGCTGCGCGTCAACGTGTTCAAGTTCGTTGTGCTCATGGGTACATTCGCTCTTGCTATGGCTTTCGCCGGCAACGACCTTGTGAACTTCATCGGTGTGCCTCTCGCCGGCATGGACTCGTTCCGCGACTATGTGGCTAACAGCAACGGCCTTGACGCAAGAGACTATATGATGACTTCGCTCATGGAGTCGGCACAGACGCCTCCGTTCTTCCTACTTGCAGCCGGCGTTATCATGATTGTGGCTATGGCTACATCTAAGAAGGCGCGCAACGTGATAAAGACCAGCGTCGACCTCAGCCGTCAGGACGAAGGCGACGAGATGTTCGGTTCGAGCCGTGCAGCACGCAGCATCGTCCGCGTCACTCAGGACGGCAATAGCAGGGTAATGCAGTACATGCCGAAGTCTGTGTCGCGATGGATTGACAGCCGCTTCAACAAGCAAGAGGCAGAACTCAACGATGGAGCTGCGTTCGACGTCGTTCGTGCAGCCATCAACCTCGTGCTCGCATCTATGCTCATCACTATCGGTACCAACTACAAGTTGCCGCTTTCTACAACATACGTAACGTTCATGGTAGCCATGGGCTCTTCACTCGCCGACCGCGCTTGGAGCCGCGAGAGTGCTGTGTTCCGTGTGACTGGTGTAATCAGCGTAATCGGCGGTTGGTTCATCACCGCAGCCGTAGCCTTCGGAGCCTGCGCCCTTGTCTGCCTGATAATGTTCTACGGCGGCATACTCGCCAAGATTCTGTTCATGGTGCTCGTAGTTGTGCTGCTCATTAACAGCAACCGCAAGTATGCAAGCAAGGAGAAAGAGGGCGAGAAGGAGGATGTGTTCCGCCTGATGATGCGCACCCGCGACCCGGAGATTGTGCTCGACCTGCTCATGAAGCACGTATCGCGCACACAGAGTTTCATGACACGCTTCGCCATCGACGAGTTCAACAATATTATCGACGGTTTGGAGAACGAGCGCACACGCACTCTGCGCAAGGTGAACAACGAACTTAGAAAAGAGAAGGAGATGTTGAAGAAGTTCCGCCGTCAGGAGTTGCTCGCCTTGAAGCGAGTTCCTACGGATATCGCGATAGAGCGCAACACATGGTTCCACCTTGGCATCAACTCTTCTGAGCAGTACATCTACTGCCTGCGCCGTATCCTCGACCCGATTAAGGAGCATGTGGACAACAACTTCAACCCTGTTCCGCAGCAATACATCGACGAGTTCCGCCCGCTACGCGCCACTATCAACGATCTTATGCAACAGACCGAAACACAGATCTCTACCTGCCGCTTCGAGCACTATCGCGACACGCTCGCTTTGGCAGACAAGTGCAAGGACGAACTCTCAGTAGTGCGTAAGCGTCACATCGACCGCATCACGGAGATGAAGGATAACAATCTGCTGCAGATATCGCTCGTATACCTCAATCTCCTGCAGGAGAGCCAGCAGCTGCTCAGTAACATGCGCCACCAGCTGAGAGCAGCCAAGAAATTCATGGAGAACTAAACTCAACTTCCATAGTAACTGATCAATTGAAAAGACCCTGCCAATAGCGTTTGGCAGGGTCTTTCGCATTAATATACCTCAAAGTTGTTTCACATCGTTGCTCGAAGCATCTTTACCGCAAACTGGTAACATCATTACCCGACTTCGGTAACAATGTTTTCGCACTTCGGTAACAACATTACCAGTCCGTGGTAACAACCGTTCTTTTGTATATCGGTATTATTTAGTCATAGGACTTAACTATTAAAACCACACGACTACGCAAGTTCGAACACGCCTGTGGGCTGTTTGCGTCTGAGCACATCAAGCTTCACCTCGTCGCCTACCTTAATGCCTGCGTCCAAGAGCGCCTGCTCTACCGATTTGCGTGCCAGTTCGGGATGGTTGTTTTCCTCGCTTAGATGGCAGAGCCAGATGTGCTTGAGGCGTTCTGTATAGTTCTCTACGAGTGCAGCGCCGCATTGCGGATTGCTCAGGTGTCCTGTGCCACATCTGATTCGGTCCTGCAGATAGCGCGGATAGGGCCCGTTCTGCAACATCTGAGGGTCGTAGTTTGCCTCTATCACGAGATAGTCGGTATTCTTTATTATCTGCTTCATCTCTTCGGTGATATGACCTACGTCGGTGAGAAGCGTAAAGACAACGCCTTCGTGCTCAATAGAGTAGCCAACATTGTCAGAACTATCGTGCGGCACGCCGAACGGCGTTATGCGGAATCCGCTTGTCTCGAACAGCTCGCCCTTCACTACATAATGACGGTTTGCCTGCGCAAGCTTCATCTTCATGCAGTAGTTGCGGTCCATACCCGAGTGTACAAGTTGAGTGGCATAGACGGGCAGGTCGAGTTTCTTGCTGAGGCTTCCTACCGACTTGATATGGTCGGCATGGTCGTGCGTAACAAGAATCGAACTGAATCCGCCGGGCATGTGCAGCCCGTAATCGCCGAAACTTTTCTTCAGACTTCGCGTTCCTACACCTACATCTATAAGGAGTCCATCGTTGTCGGTATATAAATAGTAGCAGTTGCCACAGCTTCCGCTACCGAATGATATAAATTTGAACATTGCTATATTATAATGTGATGAGAGTTATGTAGGGGTTTTCCATTACAAAGTTATCAAAAATATTGGTTTTGCACAAAACTTTAACTACATTTTGCCTAAACAAACAAAAATCAGTAACTTTGCATATTTTAAATGCAGAATTAAAAAACAGCAAACAGATAATGAATACGAGCAAAGGGATTCATACGCACAAACGGACGGCTCTCGCGGGTCTTCTCACCGGCGTTCTGCTTACGGCTTCATGCTCTTACAGAGAGGAGAAAGCCGTAGAACAGAGTGTTGTTGGATTCGCGCAGAACTACTTCAACCTGCGCTACCAGAAGGCTCTCAATGCGTGTACGCCCGAATCGGAAAAGTGGGTGCGCTTCAAGGCTACCAACATTACGCAGGAGGATGTCGATGTATACAACTCTAAGCGCGACACAGCCGAATGCGACGTCGAGTCGATTGACTTGGATGACGACAAGGCAACGGCAATAGTGGAAGTGCGCAATTTCCTCAACTGCGACTCGATTGGCAAGCCTGCCACCATCTGTCCTAATGCCAAGTTCAGATTCGAGCTGAAGAAGCAGGGCGAGAAGTGGATGGTAGACGTGCAAAGCCCGATAACAACATGTATTTAAACAAAAGAAGAAGATGATTTCAATAGAACAATTGTCAGTAGAGTTTGGAGTTAAGCCGCTGTTCCGCAACGTAAGTTTCGTGGTGAACGACCGCGACCGTATAGCGCTTGTGGGCAAGAACGGCGCCGGCAAATCGACTATGCTGAAGATTATATGCGGGCTGCAGAAGCCTACTGAAGGCAATGTGGCGATACCGACAGACACCACTATCGGCTATCTGCCGCAGGTGATGGTGTTACAGGATAACACGACCGTAAAGGAGGAGGCACGCAAGGCGTTTGCCGACACGGCTAAGCTGAAGGCGCAGATAGAGGAGCTCAACCGACAGATGACCGAGCGCACCGACTACGAGAGCCCCGAGTATGCCGAACTGGTGGAGAAATTCACGCAGAAGCACGACCACTACATGATGATGGGTGGCGACAACTACGAGGCTGAGATAGAGCGCACGCTCACCGGTCTGGGCTTCACACGCAACGACTTCGACCGCCCAACAAAAGAGTTCAGCGGTGGCTGGCGTATGCGTATCGAGCTGGCCAAGATTCTGTTGCGCCGACCCGATGTGCTGCTGCTCGACGAGCCAACCAACCACCTCGACATTGAGAGTATCGGTTGGCTCGAGCGATTCCTGCAGCAGAGCGCAAAGGCTGTGGTTCTGGTGAGTCACGACCGTGCGTTCATCAACAACGTCACGAACCGCACCATAGAGATATCGTGCGGTCAGGTGAACGACTACAAGGTGAAGTACGACGAGTACGTAAAGCTGCGTGCCGAACGCCACGAACAGCAGTTGCGCGCTTACGAGAACCAGCAGAAGGAAATAGCTGATATAAAGGACTTTATAGAACGCTTCAGATACAAGCCGACAAAGGCTGTGCAGGTGCAGAGCCGCATAAAGCAGTTGGAGAAGATTGTGCCTATCGAGGTGGACGAGGTGGACAACGCAACGATGCATCTGAAGTTCCCGCCGTGTCTTCGCTCGGGCGACTACCCCATCATCTGCGAGGACGTGCGCAAGGACTACGGCGAGCATACCGTGTTCAAAGATGTGAACCTCACCATAAAGCGTGGCGAAAAGGTGGCTTTCGTAGGCAAGAACGGCGAGGGAAAGTCGACGCTCGTGAAGTGCATAATGGGTGAGATTCCGTTCACGGGAAACCTAAAGGTGGGTCACAACGTGCAGATTGGCTACTTCGCACAGAACCAGGCGCAACTACTCGACGGCGAGATAAGCGTGTTCGACACAATCGACCGCGTGGCTAAGGGCGACATACGTCTGAAGATAAAGAACATTCTTGGAGCGTTCATGTTCGGAGGCGAGGCAATCGACAAAAAGGTGAAGGTATTGTCGGGCGGCGAGCGTAGCCGTCTGGCTATGATAAAGTTGCTGCTTGAGCCGGTGAACCTGCTCATCCTCGACGAGCCTACCAACCACTTGGACATGGCATCGAAGGAGGTGCTGAAGGAGGCTATCAACGCCTTCGACGGCACGGCTATCATCGTCAGCCACGACCGCGAGTTCCTCGACGGACTGGTTTCGAAGGTATACGAGTTCGGCGGAGGCGCTGTGCGCGAGCATCTCGGCGGCATATACGACTATCTGCGCTCGCGCGACATCAGCAGTCTGAACGAGCTTGGTGCCATGAGTTCGCAGCAGGCTGCGCCTGCACAGACCACAGCTGCACAGCAGAATGACGACGCAGCTGCCAGCTCGGGCAAGATAAGCTACGCCGAGCATAAGGAGCAGCAGAAGAAGATACGCCGTGTAGAGAAACTCATCAAGGAGTCGGAAACGAAGATTGAGGCTATGGAGAACCGCATCTCGGAGATTGACGCCCTGCTTTGCCAGCCTGAGAACGCCGCCGACATGACTCTCATAAACGAATATACGTCTATAAAGTCGAGAATGGACGAAGAGGAAGAACGCTGGACAGAACTCTGCGAAGAACTCGAAGCGCTCAAATAATAGTGTCCATACGCAATTAATAAGTGTAAACGCCACATAGTTACAAAGAAAATTCGTAACTTTGCGGTTGCTATCATCAATGGCAGTAAAATAACAGAACGAAGATGTTAATAGATTATCAAAAAGCAAATGTCTATCAGGCAGACGACAGCGTGCTCAACGACGTTAACTTTCAAGTTGACGCCGACCAGTTTGTGTACGTAATCGGCAAAGTGGGTTCGGGCAAGTCGTCGCTCCTGAAAACAATATACTGTGAAGTGGATTTCGACAAGGACGACGCCGAGAAGGCAGAGGTCTTGGGTCGCAATCTGCTTAACATAAAGCGCCGTGAGATACCGGCGTTGCGTCGCGAGATGGGCATTATCTTCCAGGACTTCCAGCTGCTGCACGACCGCAACGTGTACCGCAACCTCGAGTTTGTGCTGCACTCTACGGGTTGGAAATCGTCGAAGCAGATCGCAGAACGCATAGAGCAGGTGCTCGAAGCCGTAGGTATGCAGGACATGAAGCTGCGCCTGCCGCACGAGCTGTCGGGCGGCGAACAGCAACGCATTGCCATCGCACGCGCCTTGCTCAACAGTCCGAAGATTATCATCGCAGACGAGCCTACCGGAAACCTCGACCCTGAGACAGCAGAGAAGATCGTAGGTCTGCTCTACGAAATCAGCCACACGGGCACAGCCGTCGTATTCTCTACACACAACCACGGACTCATCGAGAAGTTCCCGGGACGCGTGTTCGAGTGCGAGGACGGCAAGCTGCACGAAGTGACTGACAGATATAACAAGTAAAAGTACAAGTAAAAACAAAATAATAAAACATTAATGAAAGTAATGAAATTTGGAGGAACCTCTGTAGGTACTCCGGAACGCATGAAATCCGTTGCGACAATGGTCTCTGAGTCAGGAGAGCAAGTGTTTGTTGTGTTGTCTGCAATGTCAGGAACAACAAACTCACTCTTGGAGATCTCCAACTATCTCTACAAGAAGAACTCCGACGGAGCTAACGATGTAATCAACAATCTTGAGCAGAAATATATGCAGCACGTAGAGGAACTCTACTCTACCGACGAATATAAACAGCGCACTCGCGAGTTCCTTGCATCCGAATTCAACTATCTCCGTTCGTTCACAAAAGACCTCTTCACAAGTTTCGAGGAGAAGAACATCGTAGCGCAGGGCGAGATTATCAGCACCAACATGGTGACCAACTACCTGCTGGAGCAGGGCGTGAAGGTATGCTTGCTGTCGGCTTTCGACTTCATGCGTACAGACAAGAACGCAGAACCCGACACCCACTACATCAAGGAGAAGCTGGCTGCGGTAATGAAAGAGAACGAGGGCTATCAGATATATATCACACAGGGTTTCATCTGCCGCAACGCTTACGGCGAGGTAGACAACCTGCTGCGCGGCGGTAGCGACTTCACAGCTTCGCTCATCGGAGCGGCTCTGCCTGCCGAGGAGATTCAGATATGGACCGATATCGACGGTATGCACAACAACGACCCTCGCGTGGTCGAGAAGACCGAGGCTATACGCCAGCTCAACTTTGAGGAAGCTGCCGAGCTTGCTTATTTCGGCGCAAAGATTCTGCACCCTACTTGCGTGCAGCCGGCTAAGTTCGCTGGCATACCCGTGCGTCTGAAGAATACTCTCGACCCGAAGGCCGAGGGCACTATCATCGACAATGTGCTGCTCAGAGGCAAAATTAAGGCTGTTGCAGCTAAGGACAACATCACGGCTATCAAGATTAAGTCGTCGCGCATGCTCTTTGCTACGGGCTTCCTCCGCAAGGTGTTCGAGATTTTCGAGTGCTACCAGACTCCTATCGATATGATTACGACGAGCGAGGTGGGCGTTTCGATGAGCATCGACAACACGTCTCATCTCAACGAGATTGTAGATGAGCTGAAGAAGTACGGCACAGTTACCGTCGACTCGGACATGTGCATCGTATGCGTTGTGGGCGACCTCGACTGGAACAACCTCGGCTTCGAAAGCATTGTCTTGGATGCGATGAAGAATATCCCCGTGCGTATGATTTCGTATGGCGGAAGCAACTATAACATCTCGTTCCTCATCAGAGAGTCTGACAAGGAGCGTGCGTTGCAAAGCCTCTCAGACGTGCTCTTCAACCATAAGTAAAAGAAAGACTGCACGTCAGATAACAAGATTGTAGGAGTTAACGGAGATAATGGCGTAGCCACGAAGTTAACTCCTTATATCATTTATAATAATAACCATTTAAATACACAAAGAATGTTTTCGGTTGACAAATTAAATAGGATAGCGACACCCTACTACTATTATGATACGCAGTTGCTGCGTGAGACATTAGAGGTTATAAAAAAGGAATGTGAGAAACATAACAATTTTCACGTTCACTATGCTGTAAAAGCAAATGCCAACCCGAAGATATTACGTATAATAAGCCAGTATGGCTTTGGGGCTGACTGCGTGAGTGGCGGCGAAATAAAGGCGGCTATCGAGGCTGGCTTTGCGGCTGACAAGGTGGTGTATGCCGGTGTAGGCAAGAGCGACTGGGAGATTAACCTCGGACTGGAGAAAGGCATTGCATGCTTCAACGTGGAGTCGACAGCCGAACTGGAGGTTATAGAGGAACTGGCTATTGCTGCTGGCAAGACAGCCAACGTAGCCTTCCGCATCAACCCGAACATTGGCGCTCATACACATGCTAACATCACGACCGGACTCGCCGAAAACAAGTTCGGCATAGCCATGCAGGACATGGAGAACGTGATAGAACGTGCTACCGCGATGAAGAATATCAACGTTGTAGGCCTGCACTTTCATATTGGTTCTCAGATACTTGACATGGGCGACTTCGAGGCTTTATGCAACCGCATCAACGAGTTGCAGGATAAGCTCGAGAAGCATAACATACGCGTGCAGAGCATAAATGTGGGTGGCGGACTCGGCGTAAGCTACGACTCGCCCGACCGTCAGCCTATTCCCGACTTCAAGGACTACTTCCGCACATACGCCACTCATCTACGTCTGCGCGAAGGACAGCAGCTGCACTTCGAGTTGGGACGTTCTATCGTGGCTCAATGCGGATCGCTCATCTCGCGTGTGCTCTACGTTAAGCAGGGCACGCACAAGCAGTTCGCCATCCTCAACGCGGGCATGACTGACCTCATACGCCCTGCGCTCTATCAGGCGCTGCACAAGATTCAGAACCTCACGAGCGAGGAGCCGGCAGAGACCTACGACATCGTGGGACCAATCTGCGAGTCGAGCGACGTGTTCGCCAAGGCTATCGACCTTAACAAGTGTCATCGTGGCGATCTCATCGCTATTCGCTCAGCAGGCGCATACGGTGAGATTATGGCAAGTTCGTACAACTGCCGTCAACTGCCGAAAGGCTACATCACAGAAGATTTGTAAATCATCACAGAAATGTTAATCGACAATATAACAATCATAATATGTATCGTAGTTCTGCTGCTGACCGTCGTGTCGGTAGTGGCTAATCCTTTCTTCCGTTCGGTTAAGAGCAACAGAAGCTACAAGGAAGAAGGTTGCGAACTGCCACCCATTACCGTCGTTGTGCTTTCGCAGAACGATGTGGAAGCTCTCGACAAGCATCTGCCTCTGTTGTTCGTCCAGGACTATGCTCCGGGTTTTGAGGTTATCGTTGTAGGCGAAAAGGGCGACCTCGACCTTGAGGCTGTGCTTGGCAAATATGCCGACCACAAGAACCTCTACACGACGTATATACCGAAGCGTTCGCTCTTCATGAGCAAACCCAAGCTCTCGGCTTCGCTCGGCATAAAGGCGGCTCACAACGAGTGGATTGTTATGCTCAACGCTTCGTGCGCTCCTGCTTCCGACAAATGGCTGCAAAGCATCGCCCGCAATATCGACGACAACACCAATCTCGTTGTCGGCTACTCCAACTATAAGGACGATGTGAAGCCCTACCGCCGTTTCATACGTCTGCGCGAGGCGTGCTACTATCTTCGCTCGGCTGCTTGCGGCATGGCGTATCGCTCTACAGGAGCGAACATAGCGTTCAAGCGTTCGGAGTTCATAGGCAAGGACGGCTATCGTGGCAACCTACAGCATGTGTATGGCGAGTACGACTTCATCATCAACAAGTTTGCTGAGCCTGGCTCTGCCGCCATCTCTCTTGACCCCGATTCGTTCCTCCATCAGGAATGTCGCACGAAAAAGACATGGACCGAGTTATGCATCGCAAATAGTCATGTAGGCAGCCATCTCGAGCGCAAGTCGAGAATGCGCCTGACATACGCATTCGACGTTCTGCTTATGTATCTCAACTATGCAGCGTTGATAGCAGCCGGAGTGTATAGCGGACTAACTGGCAGATGGTTAGCCTTAGGTTTTGCTGCCGTCTGCATCACGTTTACAGTAGCTCTGCGTATCATTTTGGTTAAAAAGAAGTGCCGTTTGTTCGACGAGCATATCTCGGCATGGGCAATACCGTTCTACGAACTCTCGCTCGTGTGGTTCGACATGCTCACAAAGTTGCGCTATATGCGAGCCGACAAACACGATTTTTCTACACATAAGATATGAGAATCAAGTTTATAAGTCTTGTCAAAAGTTCGGCGACACCCTTGAACAAGGACTTGCTGAGCACTATCTCTGAAAGCATCAGCGCTTTTGGCGATGTGGAAGTTGTGGACACAGCGCCCGACCTTGTGCATATCTGCGGCAAATGGTCGTCTGCTTCGGCTACGACTATCAAGCATTACACGAACAAGGGCGTGCCTGTGGTCTTCACCTCCGCAAACGGTTTAGCAGAACAGCTCACCACCCTATCGTGCATGCTTGCTCCTACCGTTTTCCATTGTTGCGGTCCGGCAGAAGCTCGACTTATAAAAAAGATTTCTCCTAAAGCGTCTATCGTAGTCATAGCCAACGAGAAGTTCACGTCTACGACCGACACGACAACTATGCTTCAACTATTCAACGAACTGTATGTAAAGACATACAACGAACACGAAGCGTGTGTAAAAGAGGCTATACAGCAAAAACTCAAGGGCGTTTCAGACGAAGCCATCAAGGATATCATTGCGCTTCTGTTGTATCTTAAATACGCTTACAAGCGCGAGACGATACGCCAAACGCTGCTCGATTCTCTCTCAGACACGCTTATAAACAGCGATTACGACGAAGGCGCAATGCATAAGACATTAAGTGATATGCGACTATTGTCGTTCGCCGCTTCTTCAATGGCACTTCTTGAGGAGAAGTCGCATCTTACGGAGGGTTTCATGCCTATCGCTTCTTCTGCCGATAAACAGATGAAGCATATGACGAAGTATATCATCTAAATCGTACCCCACAAAACAAACACTACGATATGAGAAAAGACCATAAATTCACAGCTAATGATATAAAATACCTACAGCTGCTTGCCCAGTCGTTCCCGAACATTTCGGAGGCAAGCACGGAGATAATTAATCTGCAGGCCATTCTAAATCTGCCTAAAGGCACGGAGCATTTCGTTGCAGACATTCATGGTGAATACGAAGCGTTCCTGCATATTCTGAAGAATGCTTCAGGCAATATCCAGCGAAAGGTGAATGAGCTTTTCGGCAATCTCATGCGCGAATCGGACAAACGCGAACTCTGCACATTAATATATTATCCCGACCAGAAGCTTGAACTAATAAAGGCTTCTGAGGAGAATCTCGACGATTGGTATCACATCACCATACACAACCTGGTGGCTGTATGCCGTTTGGTTTCGAGCAAATACACCCATTCGAAAGTGCGCAAGGCTCTACCGAGCGACTTCTCTTATATCATTCAGGAGTTGCTGCACGAGCGTACCGATGACGCAAATAAGGCCGACTATGTTAACGTGATTATAGACACCATCATATCAACGGGTCGTGCCGATGATTTCATCATAGCCATATCTAACGTCATACAGCGCCTTTCTATTGACCAATTACATATCCTCGGCGACATCTTCGACCGCGGACCTGGTGCACACATCATCCTCGACACGCTCTTGCGCTACCACTCTTGGGACATACAATGGGGCAACCACGATGTGCTATGGATGGGAGCTATGGCTGGCAACCGCGCATGCCAATGCAATGTTATACGTCTTTCGCTGCGCTATGCCAACATGACAACGCTTGAAGAAGGCTATGGCATCAACCTCATGCCGCTTGCCACGTTCGCTATGGACACCTATGGCAACGATCCTTGCGAGGAGTTCATCCCGAAAATTTCGTCTGCCGACTCTGCGCGGGTCGACGAGAAGTCGAAACGTCTTGCTGCCCTCATGCACAAGGCTATAACCGTGCTGCAGTTCAAGGAAGAGGCAGCCATCATAAAGCGCCATGCCAAGTGGAAGATGGCAGACCGACTCATGCTCAACTTCATTGACTACGAGAAGGGCACTATCACTCTCAATGGCAAGGAGTATCCTCTAAAGAGCAATTCGTTCCCGACCATCGACCCTGAGCATCCGAACCGACTCACGCCAGAGGAGAAGCAGCTCATGGATAAGATAAACCACTCGTTCCAGGTGAGCGAGAAACTGCATAAACACATACGCCTGCTACTACAGCATGGTTGCATGTATGCGGTATACAACAACAACCTACTCTTCCATGCGTCAGTACCTCTCGACGAGGATGGAAAGCTGAAGGAAGTAGAAATAATTCCGGGCACAAAGTGCTCGGGCAAGGACTTAATGTACAATATAGGGATGCTCATACGCTCGGCTTTCCAAAGCGATTCTACGCCAGAGGAACGCAACTACGCCATCGACTACTTCCTCTATCTTTGGTGCGGTCCGGATAGTCCGCTCTTCGACAAATCGAAGATGGCAACATTTGAACGCTACTTCATCGAAGACAAGGAGACACATGTAGAAGAAAAAGGCAACTACTTCAAGCTACGCGATAACGAACAAATCGTTGACAATATAATGGACGCTTTCGATGTTGTAGGCGAGAACCGACATATCATCAACGGACATGTGCCGGTACACGTATGCAATGGCGAGAACCCTATTAAGGCGAACGGAAAACTGATGGTTATCGACGGGGGATTCTCTCAGCCCTACCACAAGGAGACCGGCATTGCGGGCTACACGCTCGTCTATCATAGCCGCGGCTTCGTACTCGTGCAGCACGAGCCCTTCACATCCACAATCGACGCCATACAGAAGTGTACCGATATCAAGTCGACGACGCAGATTGTAGAGATGTCGGCGCATCGCATGCGCGTTGCAGATACCGATATAGGTCGCGAACTGAAAAATCAGATCAACGACCTGCAGCGCCTACTCTACGCCTATCGTCATGGCTTCATCAAGGAAGCTATGCCCAACAAGTAACCCAGAACATACAATGAACAACAATACAATTTGCGCCATCGCAACCGCCCCTGGTGGTGCGATTGGCATTATTAGAATCTCAGGCCCCGAAGCAATCAGCATAGCCGATAAGGTCTTCCGTCCTATCGGCTCCAATCTCTCTTTGTCACAACGCAAGGCATACACTCTTGCTTTCGGCAATATCATAAATGCAGACAATGAGGTTGTAGACGAAGTGCTTGTGTCTATTTTTCGCGCCCCACACTCTTACACAGGAGAGGACTCTGTGGAGATTTCCTGCCATGGATCGTCATACATACTCCAACAGGTGATGTTCCTGCTCACCGAGAACGGATGCTTACCTGCTGGTCCTGGCGAGTTCACACAGCGTGCATTCCTTAACGGCAAGATGGATCTTTCGCAGGCAGAGGCTGTAGCCGACCTTATAAGTTCCACAAACAAGGCAACTCACGATATGGCGCTCAGTCAGCTGAAGGGACATTTTAGCAACGAACTTTCAGAACTGCGTGCGCATCTCCTTAAACTCACCTCTCTCTTAGAATTGGAGATTGATTTCTCCGATCATGAGGACTTGGAGTTTGCCGACCGCTCTGAACTTTACGCACTCGCCAACGACATACACCAGCGTCTTGCCTCTCTCGCACGCTCCTTCGAGGTAGGCAACGCCCTCAAGAACGGCATCCCAGTAGCCATCGTCGGAAACACCAACGTCGGAAAGAGCACGCTCCTCAACCATCTCCTCCACGAGGAGAAAGCTATCGTGAGCGACGTTCATGGCACTACACGCGACTTCATAGAAGACACTACAATCATCAATGGCATACAGTTTCGCTTCGTCGATACTGCCGGCATTCGCAAAACCGATGATATCGTTGAGAATATCGGTATTGAACGCACATTCCAAAAGATGCAAGAGGCGAAGATCGTGCTTTGGCTTATCGACCAACAACCAACAGAGGCTGAGATAGAGGACATAAAGGAACGTGTGGAAGGAAAGAAACTCATCATTGTACGCAACAAAATCGACAAAAGCACAGCACATTCAACATTCAATATTCCACAATTAACAATCACTACTGTCGACATCAGCGCCAAATATGGTACCAACCTTCCCCTTCTCGAACAACTAATCGTCGAAGCCGCCGACTTTGTCTATTTCTATGCCTTGAGCCTTCCTGCCGCCATGATTTCCATCGTCTCCATGGTACGCCGCAGTTCGGTTATCGTCAGTTTCATGTGTGGAGCCTTGCTTTTCCGCGAGAAGAACCTGAAGTCTAAAGCCATAGATTTGCTGTTGGTGCTTGTGGGCATGGTCTTTTTGTGGATAGGAGGTCATTAAAAAATCAAAAAAACATGCATCCACTTTGCCTTTTGCCATATTTCTTGTAACTTTGTACATAAATAACCACATTATTATGTCACGAAACATATTCAAAGGCTTGGGTATTGCCCTGATAACTCCCTTTACACAAGACGGTGAAGTAGATTATGCTGCGTTACAGCGCCTGATACGATATCAATTGGATAATGGTGCCGATTTTTTCTGTATTCTTGCAACCACTGGAGAGGCACCTTGTCTTTCTCGTGATGAAAAAGACAAGATAACGGAGGTCGTTAAAGAGATAACAAATGGCAGAGTGCCTATCCTTAAATATTGTGGTGGCAACAATACTCGTGAGGTTGTTGCCGAAATACAGGAAACCGACTGGTCTGGAATTGATGGTATTCTCAGTATCTGCCCTTATTACAACAAGCCCTCACAAGAGGGGCTTTACCAGCATTTCAAGGCAATAAGCCAGGCAAGCCCTCTACCCATCGTTTTGTATAACGTGCCAGGACGTACCGGCGTCAACATGAAGCCGGAGACTATTGTGCGCTTGGCGCGAGAGTGCCACAACATCGTGGGAGTCAAGGAGGCGAGCGGCTCGCTTGAGCAGGTGGATGAAATCATCAAGAACAAACCAGACGGCTTTGAGGTCATCAGCGGCGACGACGCACTTACGTTCTCCATGGTTGCAAGTGGCGCCATCGGAGTCATCTCTGTGATAGGCAATGCACTGCCCAAGGAGTTCTCGCGTATGATTAGACTTGAGTTCAAGGGCGAATACGACCCCGCCAGAACCATCCACCACCGTTTTACCGAACTTTACAAACTGCTCTTTGTCGATGGCAACCCTGCTGGAGTCAAGGCTCTGCTCAACGACATGGGATATATCGAAAATGTATTGCGTCTGCCTTTGGTCCCCACTACCATTGCGACCAAGGAGAAGATGGCCAATATTCTCAAGGAGCTTCGCATATAGGACGAGACTTCATTATAAGATACGAAAGAGGGATATGCTGTCGGCATATCCCTCTTTCGTATCTCTATTTGGCTTATACTTCAGTAAGTTCACCAGCTATAGAGTGAGCCATCAGCTCTCTGATTTTCTCGGAGTCATCGTATCTCCCTTGCAGATACATCAACTTGGTGGCGGCTGCCTCTACGGTGCTGTCTCTGCCAGAGATGATGCCCGCCTGGAGCAGTTGCCGTCCCGTATCATACCTTCCCATTTCCACTTTGCCCGATATACATTGGCTAATGTTGACCACCACCACGCCGCGATTGCTCGCCTCGCGCAGTTCATTGATAATCCATGGGTAGTGAGGTGCATTTCCGCTGCCATAACTGCGCATGATGATACCCCGGAGTTCGGGAGCCTCAAGCACGTGCTTCACTATATTCTCGTCTATACCCGGGAAGAGAGAGAAGATGATGACATTGCGGTCCATCTCCTTGTGCACGATAAGCGGTTTGCTGTAGTCGGGGGTAAGGATGTGATGGGTATGGAAGGTGAAATCGACTCCCGCATCGCAGAGGTGCGGGTAGTTGAACGAGTCAAAAGCGTTGAACCCGTCGGCATTCTGCTTGGTGGCACGGTTGCCTCGCAGCAGATGGCCGTTGAAGTAGATACACACCTCAGGCACCATTGGGGTGCCGTCTGGACGATAGGTCGACGCCAGTTCTATACTCGTCAGGATATTCTCCTTGCCGTCGGTGCGCAACTGGCCCAATGGCAGCTGGCTTCCGGTTAGGATTACCGGCTTGGTGAGGTTCTCTAAGAGGAAAGATAGGGCCGAAGCGGTGTAGGCCATGGTGTCTGTACCATGCAGGATGACAAAGCCGTCATACATATCATACTGTTCACCGATGATAGAGACCAGCTTTATCCATGAGTCAGTGCTCATGTCGCTCGAATCTATTGGCGGATTGAACTGATAGATGTCTATATCAGTCTTGATATATTGGAATTCCGGCAAATGCTCTTTAAGATGCTTAAAATCCAATGGCTCCAGGGCGCCGGTAGCGGGGTTTACACCCATTCCAATGGTGCCACCGGTGTAAATGAGCAGTACTTTTCCTTTTTTTCTCATCATTAAGAATGTAAAGATGATTTGTCAAAATCATATATTCCATGCAAATTTACATTTTTTTTGGTTCTTGCACAAAAAAAATCAGTACATTTGCAACCAAAATAACATATTAATTGATTTATTGTATGAAACAATTTATGGATGCCGATTTCCTTCTCGACACGGAGACGGCCAAACATCTTTACCATGACCACGCTGCCAAGATGCCTATTATCGATTATCATTGTCATCTTGACCCTAAAATGGTGGCCGACAATCATCAGTTTTCAAGCATTACCGAATTGTGGCTTGGAGAGGACCATTACAAGTGGCGCGCCATGCGTACCAATGGCGTTGATGAAAAATATATTACCGGTGATGCTTCCGATTGGGAGAAATTTGAGAAATGGGCTGACACCATTTCCTACTGCTACCGCAATCCGTTGTATCACTGGACTCACCTTGAACTTCGTTCGGGTTTTGGCATAGACAAGGTGCTCAGCCCAGCCACTGCGCGCGAAATCTATGACGAATGTAATGAGAAACTCAAACTCCCCGAGTTTTCTGCACGTGGACTGATGGCCCGCTTCAATGTTGAGTGCGTCTGCACAACCGATGACCCCATAGATGACCTGACTTATCACAAGCAAGTCAAGGAAAGCGGTTTCCAGATTCACATGCTGCCCGCTTGGCGCCCCGACAAGGCCATGAATATTGACAAGGCGGGCTTTGCCGATTATGTGCAGATACTGGGTGAGAAGGCCGGCGTAAACATCGTCCACTTCAAGGATATGGTTGATGCCCTCCAGAAGCGTCATGACTATTTCAACGCCTGCGGATGCCGTCTTTCCGACCACGGCATTGACGAGTTCTACGACGAGCCATACACCGCGTCACAGATTGAGACCATCTTCTCCAAGGCCATGCGTGGCATGAGCCTGTCGGCATTGGAGATTCGCCAGTTCAAGCATTGCTTCCTTACCCTTAGTGCTGAAATGGACGCCGCCGACGACTGGACACAGCAGTTCCATTATGGCCCTATACGCAACAACAATACGCGTATGTTCAACGCCATAGGCCCCGATACGGGCTTCGACTCCATCGGTGAGTTCAATACCGCTACGGCTATGTCTCATTTCTTTGACCATCTCAATAGCGAGGGCAAACTTACTCGCACCATCATCTACACCCTCAACCCCTGCGCCAATGAGATGATAGCCGCGATGATAGGCAACTTCCAGGATGGCAGCGAGCCGGGCAAGATGCAGTTTGGCGCTGGCTGGTGGTTCAACGACCAGCTCGACGGAATGACCCGCCAGATGAACGCCTTGTCCAACCTGGGTCTCCTGTCAAGGTTTGTGGGCATGCTGACCGACTCTCGCTCGTTCCTGAGCTATCCCCGTCACGAGTACTTCCGTCGTCTGCTGTGCAATCTGTTAGGTACAGACGTGGAGCGAGGACTTATACCCAATGACGAGGAACCCTTGGCACGCATGGTGGAGGACATCTCCTACAACAATGCGCGCAGATATTTCAGATTCTATTGATACCGTCCAGACCGAAGATAAACAGAGAGGGCTTGCAGCATCATGTTGCAAGCCCTTTTTATCTTTTGGCATGGCGGCATTGTCATTTGCCATGTTCTTGATAGTAGATGGCGGCAGCGAGAGTCGGGATGTCCGTTTGCCGCATATCATGGTCTTGTTGTGAGATCAAAGCAATATATATCCGTAAAAACCAAAAATATCCGAGGTCTCATTAAAGATAATTCCGTGGTTTGATTTATGGTTTTCACACTTTGATACCGTCTTTTCACGCCATGATTTTATGGTTTCGCGCTTTGCAATCAACTTGTATCTTATCTCCAACTGAAATGGCGCCTCTGCGGGGTCAGGGGCGCTGGTTGGGGTAGAGATGGTGGTCGCCATAGAACGGGCGGTTGTTGTCATACCACGCTTGTTGTACATCGACCTGGATAGAAAACGACGGACTGAAGTTGTATTTGGCACCGATACCGATGACATTGGCACCGGGAGTGGCAAAGCCATAACCCGTACGCATGGAGAAGGGTAGGGCGCTGTAGCTCCAATAGCCATATCCGGGCATACCATAACGATTGAAGAAGGAGTTATAGTTGTTGGCTATCGAGAGCTGGCCATAGGCATAGAGTTCCCACTTCTCATTGATTTTGTAACCCAGAATGCCGTAGAGACCTACATCACGGTAGGCGTCGCCGCCCCAAGTAGTGTTGTTGAAGTAAATGCCGGCTGCACCCCATAACTTGCCGTCGCGCGTAAGGGGCGCGAGATAGGCGGCGGCCAGTACAGTTTTTCGGGCTACATACTGATGCCTAATGCTGCGGGCGATGTGATACGCCGCAACTTTACGCAGAAGTATAATGTGATAGCACCGCCCACGGGTGCCACTGTGGCGGCTGACTTGATGAATGTGCTCTATGCGGGCTTTGACAACCCCATCAGT
>OQVZ01000256.1_pt1 | contig 20187 bp, 13 predicted proteins | sample 1691571 | NCBI WGS metagenome assembly OQVZ01 (sample SAMN03418261, study PRJEB22391) | human gut metagenome | biome: human-gut; feature: organic feature; material: feces | host: Homo sapiens | place: Tanzania | collected 2013-01
GACCAACAAACTTTACGGGAAGTTTGACAGCCATATCCGAAGAAGTGAAATAATGCCAAAACTTCAGAGCCTGATCTTTGATAAGCTTGTTTCCATTCATATCATAGATTCCCTGATGATAAGCCGTCTTCAGCGCATCCCAGTCATTCGGATTGAACAGACGCGCATCCGTAGGCAGAATCTCCTCACCACTCCAAAGACCGATGTACTGGCCCACAGAAGCAAGGTACCATTTGACCTCGGAAGCATCTATCTTTCCATCGCCATCCTCATCACGATTACGGCTCATACAAGCCATAAAAACATCAGTGTACAAATCCTGAGCATTATCACTACGCTTCTGCACCCCGGATGTCGGGTAAAAAACAGAAACATTCTTCCTGGTCGTGGCAAGGCCATCCCAAGTCTCACCGGTTCCCGAATAATTGGAATACTTCAGAGCAAAACCCTTGACCTTCTCCTCCTCCGAAACACTCTCTACCCCATAAGGCACAAGCGACGGGTCCATCTTATAGAAAGTCCATACAGGCTCCTGCGAAATCACATACTTGGCCTCCGCATAAGAACTCATCTTATCAGGACTCGTCTCATAAGTATTCGCCAGATACACAACACGTTCCTCAGTCCGGTTCGCATACTTAGTCCAATCCCTGTCACTATAATAATTCTCATCAATGAAACACGTATAATAGACTCCGCGCTTACCATTGACCTTAGCATTGAAATACGAATCATTGTCCACATTTGCCATAAGATCGACAAACATCCTGAAGACATTCATCGTATTGGACAGGCCCGGAAAACGACAGACATCCGCCACGGTACGGGCCGAATAAGTCTTCTGACCGACACCTGAAGTCGCGCCGGTATTCTTCACGAAATGCACCCAATAATAGTCATGCTCCGTCTTTCCGCCCTGAGGATCAGCAAAATAAGCCTCCTTCCCGGCAACCGGAACAGCATTGAAATGACCATCGAAAGTCCCGACCTTCGCCGCATTCCTGTCCGCATCAGTCTCGGCAGCCTTATACGCAGAAGGGTCATACAAGCCATCCGGTCGAACCAGAAGGCTCTCCGTCTCCCCGAAAGCCGTCTTGAACTTCACAATGTATCCGAAATCCCTGAGTCCCTGAATCTCCTCCTGCGTAAACGAAAAGACACGAGACTCATAATGACTGTCCACATCGAAAACCTCACCATTGTCAGTCCTGATGATCACCCCCTCAGCCCCGGGATTATCCTTGTCAATGATAGTGTTCCCATCAGCCTTCGCCTCAGCGACAATATCATCCACCCCATTGACAGTAACGGTATATTCATACTTGTAGTTCCTCACCACACTGAAATCCGAAAGCGACTTCCCGAAATCACCCAAATGGATGGTATAGTGCACATTACCAGAAACATCCCCCTTCTTGTACTTGCCATAAATGACAATATATGTAGAATTCACTGGAGCATTGACAAAAGACTTCACTCCATCAGAATAGACATTCCTCTCACGGTCATTCCACTTCGAAATGGCAGAAGACGACGTCTGGATATTCTCCGGAAGATAGAAATTCACCTCCAGCTCATTCATGACCGTACGCGGCAAATTCTCGAAATCCGAATAAGATGCAGTCGTATTCTTGTCAATGACAGGAACCCGTCGAGGGACATTGCAAATCACATAATAATCAGGGTCGAAACTAATCCCCGCCCCGGTCTTCACCGTAATCTTATTCTTGGAAACCGCCTTAAACAACTTAAGACGCTGAGCATCAGCAGAAACAGGATTATCAATCCTACCGGTACCCGTACCGGACTTCGACACATGGACAGGCTCACCATCATTGACATAACCCGTCATGAGAAAACAATTGTCCATCGGATTTACAGACTCCTTCTGACGCGAATATACAGCCGCGAGAAAATCCTTCCTGGTCAGGTCCGAATTCGTCGCATTCAGAATCCGCTCATCCGTAATGCTGTACTGGGACGTCACCGCATTGGCGATGCCATAAATATACACATCCCCCGTAACCGCCTGAATACCGGAAATATCCGCAGACTTGTCATAACCGGTAGAAGAATTACGGTCAGCATTGAACTTCAAGTCACTCTCCGAAAAAGTCTTGAAACCCACAAGCACACCGATCTTGTCGAACACGTACACACGGAGGTCATGGACAGCAACCTCATTGGCATCATTCGGGTCCCAGCCCTTGACCACCACACGGTCAAGCTGCCCCGACAACACATTGAGAGACAACGTTACAGCCTCCCCGTCACCTGCGGCGGAAGGAACCGTCTCCTTCGCGCAAGCGGCGAAAATGATTAAGGTCAATGCCAATGCAAATATTCTTTTCATAGCTTCATCAATTGAATTCCACCCCTCCGCCATGACCGCCATTCCACTGCATGACAGTGACTTTCAGGTCAATGACAGTATTGCTGTAAGACAGATTATAGAGATAACGCTTGCCGGCCTCCCAGCGGGAATCAGGCGTAATGGCGTCAAGACTGAAAGATTTGTCAATGTCACGCTCCTCATCCATATAATAAGTAGTCTTGGAATAAGGACCATTAGGGTCCTCCTTGAAAGTCACATCATAATCACCCTTATGGTCCGGGTTATAGACATAGCGATTTCCGGAGACATAGTCATACTCCCCCTTTCCGGGATTTTCCGTGCGACTATACACAGAATAACCGCTTCCCCTTCCGTTATACACATATCCGATATGACCGACACTTTCCGTCACCGTATAGCTGAACTTCAATGTCTTGCCCTCCAGACTCTGCGGCCACGCCAACTTGAACTCCCCCTTGTCCGAAGCAGTCGCCGTTACGGAGCCTACATGATTGAACAAATCCACCTTGGCATTGGCAGGAAGAATCTTCACAGTCACCCCGTCAGCAACACCTTTTATATCAGAAACATCTGCCAATGTATAAGTTACGGAAGGACAGCCGGAAATATCCGCATCCCTCGTCCATGCGCCGGAATAGTCAATGCCGGCCTCGCCGCCGGACTGAATCTGCAGGGAAACATCCTTCAGTTTCAAGTCCCCCGCACTCTCATTCTTTAGAGTAAACGCAAATGCCGAAAACAAATGCTTAAAAGTCAAGCCCACAGGCCTCTTCACATCAGTTCCATCAGAGATATCAGTTCCTGCAGACGTATCCAGATTACGCTCCACGACATTGGAATAAACGAAATCGAACTGCGGAGAATCCAGATCCATCTCCGTCTGCGGAACCGCAAAAACATGAGGCGCCCCTGCCTTCCCGAATCCGAAGCCGTCGCCCCACAAAGTCGCAGGGGACAATGCCGGATCCACGGAATTGTCATTGACAAGAACACCATAAAAACGATGGGCACCCGCCTTCGTCCAATAATAATTTTCAATGTCAGAAGTAATGTCAATGCCTTTGCGGAACGGCCAGACAGCTCCGGCCTCTCCGCCGTCAGACACCACATACTTCCCGTCAATATATGCCACCGGACTGTCTCCCATATACACATCCCAAATCTGCAACGCATTGCCGAAGCGACAGAAAGAGTCACCGTCAAGCATAGCCTTGGTATCCTGCCCGTCACCACGGGCAGTCACGCATATGGGACTGCCAGAATTCACATCTTCCCTCTCCACCCGCACACTGGTGCAGGAGGTAAAGGCCAATGCGGAGGCAACGCCCAAAACAAACATATATTTCATATCAGTTATCATTGTCAAAACCGAAGACGGATGCCCACAACGCGGGCAAATTACTTATGCTCTATAGCACCACCTTCTGTGGTGACATTCTCTTCTTTCCATGGCTGAACTGAAGGTGCGATGTAAATCTGGTCATCAGTACCGAATGTAAAGTTGATATCATAGATATAATGCTTTGCATTCATCCAGCTAGTAAGAGACTGTTCACCCACTTTACACTGATTGAGATGAAGTACCGCTTTCTGCTCCACTTTTGCAGTTCCTGGAACATGCTGATCATAAACGATAGTGGCTACAATGTCGTTTGTAATTTCCTGCGGGATTACAAGAGTACCGTTTGCATTGTTCTCCACATTGGCAGATGTCGCCGTTAGAGCCTGTTCTCCCCTGAATACTACAATAGGATCTTTCGATTTAGAATCAACAGCCGGAGTCCAGTTGATTTCGGACACATGTGTCTCAAATGCACCCTTTAACGCAACATTATCAAGAGTCAGGCTCTTAATAGTGATGACCGGTTCGGTAGTCGTGGCCATACCCACAGGCTTCGTAAACTTAGCCTTGAAAGTAATCCAGGACATGGCATGATAGAAAGTCATGACCACATTGTTGGAGGCTGAAGTGTGTGACGATGCAGTTACCGGACTCCACATGAAGTCAACTGTCTTTTCGGTAAGACGAGACTGGGTAAAAGTTCCGTTTTTGAAAATGTCAGACACCACATCAGTTCCGTTAGCCTTGAATGTATGTGAAGCGACAGCCTGAGCGCCCTCAGCATCTGTAAGAGGCGAATAGGCAGCGAACACGAGGGAACCGTTCTTCGGCCAATAATAAGGGTAAGCGGCACCATCCTTCCATCCTGCCCAGTATTTTCCGTTCTGCTTGAACTGGACATTGTCAAGATAGGTTGACGCAAACTTGAACGCAGAAGCAGCAGAACCACCCGGGCAATCAGCCTGGTAGTAAGCGTACACACCCATAATCTGATCAGCAGGGAAGGCCGCATCGGTTACAGTTGTCTTGGTCTTGTTGATTTCATTGACAGGAGCCAATGCAATCTCTCCAGCAGGCTCATAGCTTACTGAAGACTTGGTGCAGGCAACAACGGCGCTGACGCCAAGCATTACAATAAAGAGTTTTTTCATCTTAAAAAATATAAAACGTTGTTAAATGATAATTTCAGAAACGATATCTTTCCATTCGTCCACGTCAGGGGCAAGACCGCCTCCCGAGCCAGGATTGTCAGGCTTAGGGATCACGATGTCACCCGTCTTCACGCGGATTATCTGTTCTTTGTTTCCCGGGAACTGGGACGACACATCGACATTGAAAATATACCCTTTGCCGGCGGTATCTGTAATCACGAGCGAAAGTATCTGTCTTTCAGCGGGATTAGGGTTCTGGCCGAAGGTATTGAAACCGGTCTTCAGCGTCCCGTCGGCATTGATGCCCTTCACGTCGAAATAGACAGTCGCGACATCGTCCGAGCGCTTCCCCGTCGAAATCCGGTTAAACTCAGACACACCGGTAATCACCGCCGAAATTGACGAGACATTTTCAATGCCATTGACCTTATCGACCTCCAGAATCCACGATTGGACGACAGTTTCGCAGTCTATTGTCAATGTTACTTCAGGAGAATCGACAGACCTTGCCGGAAGATCGACCTTGTTTAGTCTCCCCACAAAGAGATGGTCCGGGTCATAGACGATATGCTCGTCCTCGTCTCCTTTAGCGCTCTTGGTGCCACGACTCTTCAGTTTGCTCTTGAATTCTTCCGAAATAGAGTTCGTGGCAGCAAAAATCCTGTTGAAATTGTCGGGCTCCTTCACCAGAGTCACCTGAGTATCAAAGTTATAGGCCAACACATCATAGATTCTTCCCGGAAGGACATTGACCTGGCCTCCGGAAAGCGGCAGATATGCCTGGGTCACAAGGTGCCCGTCGGAATGGTCGAAGAAAGCGACCCTCATAACGGACGGGTCCTTGGAGACAGTATAGTTCACGATGTCACGGTCGAGATTCATCACGACATTGACAGTGTAGTCAGCCTCAAGAAGCGGACGTCTCCTGCATGAGGCAGCAAAGACAGCCAGCATCATAAGTATCAGAATGCCAGTTCTTTTCATCGCGCACCTCCTTTTATCTGACGTTTCACGATGAGCGGAAGCACGAAGGAGATTCCCACCCTTGTCGGGCCGAAGAATGTATAATAATTCTGCTTTACGCCTGGGTCCTTGATGAGGTCGGCCCAGTCGGATGTCGGGGTATAATGGCGGGCCTGTGTAAGGATGCAGCCCACACCGACATTGAACTCCATCCTCATCCATTTCTTCCTGCCTATTGGCATACCGAAGGTATAGTCAATGCCAATGTCGATGTATTCGCCCTGATAGCCGCTCTTGAGCTTCTGATAGTCATAGTAGCCGCCACCGGCATAAAGTCCGAGAGCATGACCTTTCAGCTTATCGTCACGAGTCCACTCATATTTACCGTTCCTGCCTGTAAACCAATACTTTCCGTCGATGAACCAGCCCAGCATCTCGCCACAGTATTTGTTGCTCTTTGCAAGCCACCAGGGATACCAGTAATCGGCACCGATAGAGAAATGACGTCCGACAGGAATTTCCACGCCGAAGTTAAGCCCTGGAACAAGCAGATTGGTCCTGCCTGCAAGAATCATCTGGCGCTTGTACTCCGGAAGAACAGGAGAAACCGGTTCCGTCTGAGGTATCAATGCCAGATGGGGGGGGTGGAAGGATAGTCGGTAAAATGCTTCTCCACGTGGGCGATTCCCGGATCCACCCACACGCAAATCCATGTGGCATAACGCAGCCGAGGCATGTTTTCATCGATGATATGACGCCAGGAACGACCTCCGTCCAATGACTTGAGACTCAGCTTTTTGGATTCAGTATCAATGTCAGAGCGCAGGATTCCGAGGACCAGTTCCCTGTCTTCCTCATGATAGTTTTTCTCGATTTCTTCGGTAAGTCCGTCCCAGTTTTCAGGGACAGGATCCAGTTTGATTTTGTCAGCGGTGAGTGACGAGCCTTCAGGCACCATCTTTAGAAGGAAAGCTTTTGCCGACTCCGCACGTTTACGCGAAAGCCATACATTTCGGGAGTAAGGGCCTTCAGGAGATGCAAATGAACGGATTGTGATGCTGTCGATTTTCGGGGAAATGGACAAGAACTTGCGGATCTGACCAAGTTGCCAGATATTGTCGAGATATTGCTCGTCAATATCGACACCGTTGAGACAATAGTAAATCGCAAAATGTCTTGCGACTGACCTCATCAGCGGTTCGTCATTATCTTCTTCTATCTGATTTGCAGTTTTGACGTTGTCGGAACTATCCGGTGTCATGGTGATGTTGCAGAATTGCATGCAATCACCTGCCTGGAGTCGTAAGGAAATCGACATCAAAAGAGCTACAGCGAGAAGCTGTATCTTTGAACGAGTTCTCATACAAGTTTAAATTCACAAGTATTTTATGTGCCGCCTCATCCCCCGGCGGCCATCTTTTTCTAAAAGGGAGCGCAAAATTACAGCATCATTTTCAGATATCCAAGAGTTTTCCTTTTCGCAGAAAATACGCTAAAACGTTAATATAAAAGCTGGTACACAGCGAATAATTGTCAATTTTACCTATTGCATTGTTTGTACGCTGTAATCTATCTTGCTGAAAATCACCCCTCCCCCCCCCGAAAAAAAAGAAGCCGCGCCAAGATATGACGCAGGCAAGAAATGTCCTATTTTTCGCTTTTTCTTATGAATAAATTTCTTTTAAAAAATTATAATTTATGCGTATCCTGACCGAAAGTGGCATCTAAAACATTTTGAACCACTTGAGGGAAATAACGCATTTCCAGGACATGCTCCTTTTCTGCTATCTGGTCAGGCGTATCGTCCACGCTGATAGGTGTGGAATACTGGGCGATGATTTCGCCTCCGTCCACTTTCGCGCTCACATAATGGACTGTCATGCCGGTCTCAGTCTCCCCTGCAGCCTTTACCGCCTCATGGACATGATGGCCGTACATTCCGATTCCTCCGAATTTAGGGAGAAGTGCAGGATGAATGTTGATCATCCGACGTTCATAAGCATTGATGAGGAACTCAGGAACTACGAGAAGGAAGCCTGCAAGCACGATAAAGTCAATGTCATATTCTTTCATCAGCGACATGAGCCGGGTCTCGTCATTGAACTCCTTCTTCGTCATGACTGCCGTAGGCACTCCTAGATTTTTCGCGCGTACAAGGGCGTAAGCGTCTGGTTTATTGCTCAATACCAATGCCATTTTGTAGTCAGTAGATCCTGCGAAGTGGCGGATTATCGCCTCGCAGTTTGTTCCGCTTCCGGATACGAAGATTGCAACATTTGTCATGTGAAGTGCGTTTTCTAAAATATTGTGCGAAGATACGGCTTTTGACATTATTATGAAACTTTTCTTTGGCTGATGTTCCCAAGTAACGTGAGAAAAATAACCTGCTTCAGATTAGAAGCAGATTTCCGGTGAGAAGTTCCCGGGCAAATATTGTGACAATGTATGCAAGAATTTGCTATATTTGATAATTTATAGGTGCGGTCACGGGCCGGCTTCGGATGACATTGACCGGAGATACCGAGAAGACATTGACCTGAACCCGGCGCCTGCACCGGCATTGACATTGACATTGACATTGACATTGATAAAAATGAGAAGGAAAAAGATATATCAGATTCTGGCGGCAGCTGCCGGCGTTTTTGCGATGGCGGCGTTGCTGTGCGGTTCTGCTCTCGCCCAGACGACGAAAGTCAAGGGACGCGTGACTGACGAATCAGGCATTGGACTTCCTTTCGTAGCCGTTTATTTTCTGAACACGACTATCGGTGTTTCTACCGACCTGGACGGCAACTATTCAATGGAGACGAGGGACTCGACGGCGTGTCTGCTCTGCGCGTCCATTCTCGGCTACGAAAACCAGATTATAAGAATCAGCCGGGGAGCTTATAATGAGGTCAATTTCAGGCTGAAGGAGGTCAATACTTCGCTCACCGCGGTCGTCGTCAAGCCGGACAACCGATACATGAAATGGATTCTGAAGCAAATCGACAATCATAGGGAGATCAATAACCCTGAGCGCAGAAGTCATTATGTATGTGATACTTACACGAAGATGGAACTTGACCTGACCAATGCTGAGGAGCAGATCAAAAACAAGATGCTGAGGCGCAATTTCGGCTTCGTTTTCGATTATATGGACACGTCGTCGGTTTCGGGAAAGCCATATCTGCCAGTCATGATTTCGGAGACGAGGGCGAAGCGGTATCACGGGATATCGCCGGAAGTGAACAAGGAAGTCATCGAGGCGACCAGAATTTCAGGTCTGAATGAGGACAATGCGGTTTCCCAGTTTACGGGCAGCATGCACCTGAAGACCAACTTCTACAACAATTTCATCAATGCTTTCAATGTGCAGATCCCTTCACCGCTGTCGGCATCCGGAAACATATACTACAATTACTATCTTGTTGACAGTCTGAATGTTGAAGGCAGGAAGACGTGGAAAATCAGATTCCACCCGGCCAAGGGCATTTCTTCGTCAGTCTTCGACGGGGAGATGAACATTGATGCGCAGGATTTCGGACTGCGGGAGATTCATGTGAAGCTTTTCCGCGGTGCCAACATAAACTGGATACGTGACCTTGTCATTGACAGGAGCGATCAGCGTGTGGGCGATTCGGTGTGGTTCTACAAACAGGACCGGCTCTACGTGGATTTTTCCGTGACGATGCGGGACTCGTCGAAGCTGGCTTCTTTCCTGGGCAACAGGCAGATAGAGTACATGAATCCGGTTCTCGGGGAGGATGCGAAGCCGGAGGTCACAAAGGTCAATACCAATGTGCATATCGAGAAGGAGGCGGCGCGGCGTGATGACGAGTGGTGGGACAATGCCAGGCCATATGCGCTGTCCACGAAGGAGCAGAACATATATAATATGGTGGATTCCATAAAGCAGGTTCCGCTCTTCAATAACATTTACAATGTGGTGAACACTGTGGTGTCCGGCTATCTGGAGACGAAGTATTTTGCTTTCGGACCATATTCGAGGATTTACAGTTTCAATAAGATAGAGGGAAACCGTGTGCAGATCGGAGGCCGTACCACGCCTGAGGTCAGCAAGAAGTTCAGGCTGTCGGGATTTCTGGCTTACGGGTTCAAGGACAAGGAGTTCAAGGGCGGCGGTACGCTGGAATGGATGCTCAGCAGGCAGCCGACCATGAAGCTGACATTTTCGGGGAAGAAGGACATGATGCAGCTCGGCAAGGGTACCGCGGCTTTCAATGAGACTTCCCTGCTCACGTCAATCCTGACGAAAAGGGGCAGCGAGAAAAGGAGTCCTGTCAATGAATATGCGGCGAGGTTCGACTGGGAGATCAAGCCGTGGCTCAATACTTCTACCGCATTGGAATTCAGGAGGATATATTCCAATGTCTTTGTACCGATGAGGCGTGTTGTTTCCGAGAAGGATACTGCTTTTGTGAATTCTGTCGGGGCCAATGACCTGCATATCACTGCCAGATTTTCCAAGGATGAGACTGTAACGCGTGGCATTTTCGAGAAGTCCTATCTGCATTCGGCCTATCCTGTCGTCACCATTGACCTTCTGGGTTCGCTGAAGGGCATCGGCAGGAATGAGTACAGTTATTTCAGGTCTGAGGTCAGCATGGACTACAAGCTGAAGCTGCCTCCGGTCGGGGCGTCCAGAATCAAGTTGACGGCCGGCAAGATTGTCGGCACTGTGCCATATCCTATGCTCAAGCTTCATGAGGGTAACGGTACTTATATTCTGGACCAGAGTTCGTTCTCGTGCATGGAGTTCTATGAGTTCGCTTCAGATACGTGGATGTCGCTGCTCTGGGAGCATAATTTCGGAGGTTTCTTCTTGGGTAAGATACCGCTGATCAAAAAGTTGCATTGGCGTGAGGTGGTGACTTTGAAGGCGGTTTATGGTACGTTGTCGGAGAAGAACAACGGTATTCTGGGAAGTGAGCATTCGTCTGAGGCCCCATTGCTTTTCCCCAAGGGCATGACGTCGCTGAACAAGCCTTATGTCGAGATGGGTGTGGGTATTTCCAACATTCTCAGGCTGCTTCGCGTGGATGCGTTCTGGAGGCTGACGCACAGGGAGATCGAGGGCGCAGACGGTGTCATGAGGAAGTCGCCAAATTGCTTCGTGGCTACCATAGGGCTGGAACTGAGGTTCTGATTTGTTTCGTCGGGTTGGGTTTCGAAGGTGACAAAGGTGGGATAAGAGTGCTGAGGGTGGTTCCCGAAGGTCACAAAGTCGGGAAATACTTGCAAAAAACGGCGACAATGCTTGGATATCCGAAGAAAAGTCCCTAAATTTGCAGTCCAATTTTGAATCAACTAAATTTTAAAGAAAATGAAAAAAGGAATTCATCCCGAAAACTACCGCCTTGTAGCTTTCAAGGATATGTCTAACGACACAGTGTTCATTACACGTTCTTGCGCCACCACAAAGGAAACTCTGATGGTCGACGGAGTTGAGTACCCAGTAGTGAAAGTCGAGATCTCTAACACCTCACATCCATTCTACACCGGTAAGGTTAAGCTCGTGGATACTGCAGGTCGTGTCGATAAGTTCTACCAGAGATACAAGAGCAGACAGAAATAATTTCTGCCGAATCATATACAAAACCCAGTCTGATGAGTCAGGCTGGGTTTTGTTGTTTTTATTATTGTTTGCGATATGGGGCAAGGTTGTCTCAAAAGTCAAACATTTCCCAGTGAGTCAAGAATTCGCTTTGAGCCGTACATATGGACACTAACAGTTTCACTCTCGCAAGGACTTTTAAGACAGTCGGGGGAGGTGAGGCGAGGTTTTGTTCCAGATAAATCGATTTAGCGGTACGAAATGGCCAAGACTGATGGTTTTGTACCGCGGAAACGTTTTAGGTGGGACAAAATGCCACAGACAAGACGGTTGGCCATGCCTATGACATCATTATGGTCAGAACAGCGGGATTCAAGTCCGGTCCTATAGGGATTCCTACTTCATTCTATACGGCTGGTCGTCATACAGGGTGAAGCGCTTGGCCTTGCGGACCCACTTCTGCTCCTCCAGCTTGACATATTCCTTAGCCTCCTGGAATGAGATTTCGCCGGAAAGATATGAGGCCAGCTTCTCGTCAGCCAGTTTCTTGTAGAACTCCTCGGAAAGCGTAAACTCGGGATAGACATCCTTGAAATAGCGTATCAGCTGAAGAGTATGGAGCAGCGAATGGTATTGAGTACCAGGCGTCAACATAATCTGATACCCGAAACACCTTTCGTCGGCATAACGTCCGGCTGACGGCTTGAAAGAACATGGACGCAGGAGAACGCCTTCAGGAACCGGAAGACGGTCATACGGACCATGCGTGATGAACGGAGCACCGAAATACTCATACGGACGGGCTGTACCGATGGCCGGAGTAATATTGGTATTGTTCCACAATCCCCCGCCGCTATACATGTAGCAGGTAAACAGACCAGGAATATCTGACGCCGGCGCTATAGTCCACGGAAGAAGATCCTTGTTGTAGTCCGAAGCCAAGGCCGAAATGACATGAAGAGGATACTTTGCACCGATTTCCGCATAGAACAGATTGCACAGTTCACCCAACGTAAGTCCGTGACGGTGAGCGACTCGCGGCACAAACGCCTCGCACTCCGTCATCGGAACAGTACCCTCGACCACCCTGCCGGCCGGATTAATATGATCCACAATGTAAAGGGCTGGAGGTTCATCAATGACCATGAGGAGCATCATGAGGCGGAGAACGTCCTTCGTATAATTGAAATAACGCACTCCTACATCCTGAATTTCAACTACAATGGCATTGAGCCCCCTCAATGATTCCGAGTCGAAACCGATATGGTTGGTCCCAGGCGTAAGCTCGGCATCCTCAGGCTGGAACAGACGTTCCAGATTACCTCTCTCCTTGAAAATCTGATACATATAACGGTCGCTGCTTGTGTCCCAGCAATTCTGGGTACAGAAGCAGCCGACCTTACCATCAATCAGAGCCTTGTCCAGCTGGTCCTGGAGCGGAGTTGTTCTGAATGAAAACATTATCTATACAAGTTTCTCGAATGCCGGTTATTTACCTTCAATGATTTTCTCCGCAACCTTGATGACTTCCTCACCAAGTTTCACAGCCTCTTCCTCTGTAGGAGCCTCAGAATAAATACGGATAATCGGCTCAGTATTCGACTTGCGGAGATGCACCCACTCACGCTTGGACTCGAAACTGATCTTGACACCGTCAATGTCATTGACATTTTCATTGGCATAAATCTTTTTCAGCTCGGTCAAAATCTTATCAATCAGCGACTTGTCCGAGAGTTCGATGCGGTTCTTCGCGATGTGGTACTCCGGGTATGTCTTCTTGAGCTCTGACACCTTCATCTTCTTGTGAGCGAGGTTGGAGAGGAACAGGGCCACGCCGACCATGGCGTCACGGCCTGAATGGATTGCCGGATAGATTACGCCTCCGTTGCCCTCTCCGCCGATAAGGGCACCCTTCTCATGCATGAGCGTAGTAACATTGACCTCACCCACTGCGGAAGAGTAGTATGTGCCGCCGTAGCTCTCGGTGACATCTCTCAAAGCCCTTGAAGATGAGAGGTTTGAAACGGTGACGAGATTCTTTGCGCCTTCAGCTTTCGCGCGTGAAAGGAGGTAATCTGCCACACTGACGAGGGTATATTCCTCGACGAACGGCTCGCCGTTTTCGCAGATGAAAGCGAGTCTGTCAACGTCAGGATCGACTGAAATTCCGAGGTCAGCGTGCTCTCTGACAACGGTTTCGCTCAGGTCAACAAGGTTTTTCGGGAGCGGTTCCGGATTATGTGCGAAGTCGCCGGTCGGATCGCAGTTCAGCTCAATGCATTTCACGCCAAGTCTCTCGAGCAGGCGCGGCATGATGATTCCGCCGACTGAATTGATGGCATCGAGCACCACTGTAAAATGTGCATCCCTCACGGCCTGCGCATCCACTGCCGGAAGCGCCATCACTGCATCGAGGTGCTTATCAGTAAAATCTTCGTCAATGATAGTGCCGAGATTATCCACATCGCTGAAGTCAAAGTCTTCACTGTCAGCACATTCCAGAACTGCCTGACCTTCTGCCGCAGAAAGGAACTCACCTTTTTCATTCAGCAGTTTCAATGCATTCCACTGTCTCGGGTTGTGTGACGCGGTAAGGATAAGTCCGCCGTCAGCACCGGAAAGGATCACGGCCATCTCGGTTGTAGGTGTGGATGCGAAACCTGCACGGATTACATCTACGCCGCATGCTACCAGAGTTCCGCAAACAAGGTTTTCCACCATTTCGCCGGAAAGTCTCGCGTCTTTTCCTACTACTACGGTATATCTTTCGCCTGCGCCCTTAGGTCTGCGATCGCGAAGTTTCAAGCAATAAGCGTATGTGAATTTGACAATATCTACCGGAGTGAGCGCTTCACCCGGTTTTCCGCCGATAGTGCCGCGGATTCCTGAGATGGATTTGATAAGTGACATTATTATATGTTTTTATTTGTTCTACGTTTTGTCCGACTTTTTGAGATGGAGAATCTGCTGCGGGCAACATTTATGACGATTGTTTATTTGCGTACTCCGAGGGCTTTCAGCACAAGGTCTTCCATAACCGCATATCCTTCAGCATTCGGATGCACAGTATCACCGGAATAGACTGCCGGCATCTTACCGTCAGCATCTGCAAATGCCTCATAATAGTCAATGACCTTGATTCCTGCCTCACGAGCATATTCTTTCAGCATTGAATTGAACTCCTGAACATCAGGCAGAGGATTTTCGATTTCCGGTCTCCAACTGAATTTATAGGACGGGAGCAATGTGCAGAGGATCGGGCGGATTTTGTTTGCCTTGGCGATCTGGCACATCGACCTGATGCTTCCGAGCATCGACTTGAGATCCGGCGCATAGCCTGCGTTACGGGCAATGTCGTTGATTCCGCAGAGTATCACCACGTACTTAGGCGCGAGTGAGACCACGTCCTGCTGCATTCTGACGAGAATCTGGGATGTAGTCTGCCCACTTATTCCGCGGCCTGCCAGATTGTTCTCCTTGAAGAAATCCGGATGCGTTTTCGGCCATGAGTCCGTGATGGAGTCGCCGTACAGGACGGCAAGAGGTTTTTCTGACAATGCTGAGTTCGCTTCAGCGTATCTTCCGAACTGTGCCCAGTCCTGAGGGCGGTTCTGTGCCAATGCCATTATCGGCAGAAGCATCAATACGAAGGTTATAAGCTTTTTCATTTTTCAGTGATGATTTTGAAAGAGCGAAGTTAAAATTTAATCGTGTCAATGCCAAATTTTTGTTCACCAAACGGGATAATTGAGTAACTTTGCCGCCGCAGGCTGAACGTGGGCTTTGCAGATGACATTGATTTCTGACGAAACTTGTATTGAAGGTAATTTAACATTGACATTATTATATATGATGAAAGCTGTTTTGACCATTCTTCTTCTGGTCACATCCAACATTTTTATGACGTTCGCGTGGTACGGACATCTCAAATTGCAGGAAATGAAGATTTCGACCGGCTGGCCACTGATCCTTGTCATTCTTCTGTCATGGGGCCTGGCGTTCTTCGAGTACTGCGCCCAGGTGCCCGCCAACAGGATCGGTTTCCAGGGAAACGGCGGACCGTTCAATATCATGCAGCTGAAAGTTATCCAGGAAGCGATATCATTGACAGTTTTCACAATTGTGGTCACATTCCTTTTCAAGGGCCAGCCTCTCCAGTGGAACCACCTGGCGGCGTTTGCCTGCCTGATTTTGGCAGTTTTCTTCGTTTTTATCAAATAATTCACACTTTTTTGAAAAATTTTGCAGAAAAATTTGGAATGTAAGAAAAAATCCCTACCTTTGTAATCCCAAACGAAAAGAGTGGCCCACAAGACACTCAGTGAGGGAAAAACAATAACTGCTGGGTTCGTATAACGGTTAGTACTCAAGATTCTCAATCTTGCAATATGGGTTCGATTCCCGTACCCAGTACGAATTCAAAGACTTGCTGAAATTCAGCAAGTCTTTTTTATTGGCTGTTCTGTCACAGACACATCTGCACATGTCCATGCCACGTGGCCACCCGCGGAATTTTACAATCATCTTGCCGGGACAAACGGGTCAGGGGGAAAACTCCAGCAGGCGGGACGACGCCACGGCCACCTCTGTAATACATTGATAATCAGGCCTCATTTATTTTAAGCGTGGATTTCCGATAATTTTTTGGGCACTAATCCACACGCAATTTTACAACTACCTACAAATCAGACTATTACAAAAATCGATGTGGCACCGTCCCGACGGAAAGTAAAAGTACGGAACAGCTGACAACGCGTCAAGACGCAACTCCGGAGACGCGTACGGGGTGTGAAAACAAGTAAATACATAACAGCGGGACACAAGGTTCTCCCCTGACCTGGGCAAGATTGGAGGACATTTCAGGTGAAAATCCCGACGGGGCCCCTATTGGTGGTTACTGGTGGTTCTTGCAGGCGGACCATTGACTTTGACTGAGTGTAGCCGCCTGCTTGAAACAACCGGCCACACGTTATCTGAGGCGTGCTATGATGCTGTCGCCTAGGGCGGACTTGCGGCGGATATGGTCAAGGACCTCCTGGACGAACGGATTGTCATCGAAACCGCCTCCTCGGACGGCATTGAAATCCTCATCGCGGCGGGTCTTGTCACCATCGGCGCCGAAGCCGGTCATGGAGGTCAGGGCAAACTCCTTGCTGGCGTCATCGTAGATCAGCTTGTCCAGCGAGACTACGGCATTCTTCCACTGTTTCACGATATCAGCGGCCTCGCTGCGGGTAATTTGAGAAAGGTCAATCTTCCAGTAGCGCTCGATAGCATCATATGCCCATGTCCACTCATAACTGTAATAGTGATTGAAAACGTCCAGGAAACGGTCCGAAAGGGCATTGACATCAGCAATCTCACCGGAAATCACATCATCACAAATCCTCTCGATTTCAGAAGCCGGAGCTATAAGACCAGAGATATCCACCCATTGACCAGAACCTATGGACGTGTCACGGCGGAGGGCGCGACGAAGTCCCTCATCGGTGCTAATATCGGAATCTTGAATCCTGGAAATCAGCGAGTTACCCAAGAACTTCACGATTGCAGTCTGGTAATATTTTATACCCTTGAACAAGGCCGCATTACGTATCGTCGCCTTCTTATATGAGTAATTGTCGGCTCTTAGACCGGAAGCCTCCTTGAGACGCTCAAGAATATCAATGCCGGAGAACATTTTCTGGACCGTGAACGGACTCAGATGATTGAAATTGATATGGTCCAGACGATGCGGGTCCTTGCGTCTATCCCTCTCTGGCCACTTCTTCACATCACGAATCGTGCCGACAGACTTCAGGTTCACGCCCGGAACAATGTATGTAGAACCCTGCTGTTCAATAAGATAGGAAAACGGCAAATCAGTCGTATCCAGATTGTTGACATGGCGGCCCATCACCAGGGAGAACGCACCGATTTTGGCCGGCCAGAGGATATATGAATCGGAAGTCGTCTTCGCTCCCCTCTCCAGGATGCCCTGGTGAATCGGCCCGAGCTTGTACATGTGGTTACTCTGGTTGGACCCCGAGCCGGCATTCATAAACGAAAACATACCGGCTATCAACAAGGTTGACTTATGATGCGTAACCGTGTACGGTCCGGCGAAAAGCGAACATGCCTCACCGTTCTCGCCTTGGCAATTACTAAAAAACAGGGACTCTGAGGCGCTGTAGCCATGACCAAGCACGCAAGCCTGGCCGACAAAGCATTTGGATATCATCACCCCGTCCGTTATCTTGCTTCCGCTCTCGACGATAAAGTCATCCGCGATTACATTCATACCGATTTCGACTGGGTCTTCCTTGCACGAAATTATAGAGCCGTTACGGAGACGGGAAACACCCTTTATCTTGCAATACGCACCGACATTGACATTGACAATATGCATCGCGTCGAGGATTTCGACATTTTCGCCGATGACGCCGAAAGGCGCGGAGACGCTCGCCGCATACCGCTCAACCATCGCGTCGAGGGCTTCTGTCAATGCCGGTTTGTGTCTGTAAAGTGCTGATATATAGGCTTCATGTGAGGACAGATGATCATGGATAGCCACTTCGCGTCCGCCAGTTTCATTGAGGACATTGATCTTTATTCCGTTGCCGAAAGTGGTCTCTCCGTAGGTGATGAGGTCGGTGACGTTTTCCAGATAGGAGCCGTTGCCGATGATGTAGTTGGCGATGTAGTTGCGGACGTGCTCTATCATGCAGTCGTCCCCGACTACGACATTGTGAAGTGTGGCATGGTAAATTCCGCTGTGCTTGTGGATGCCTCCGGCCAGGGTAAAGATTTTTCTGAAGGCGCCGAGTTTGATCTGCCCTGAAAAATTGACATTTCTGACGAATTCCGGATCGAATTCCGGGTCAACGAGGACATTGGTCCAGTCCTCGCATCTGCACGATTGTGCTTCCAGCTGCGCTATCTGCTGAGCTGTCAATGAGATGTAGGTTTTCATTTTTCCGTATATTATTTCTGATAAACCATATATTAGGGTACAATTTACGAAATTATCGGAAAAGGTCAATGAAGAACGCAAAATTGAGTTACTTGTCATGTTTTCCTTACAAAACGATACAATAGCGCGAAAAATTTATTACATTTGTAGATGCGGGCTGAAAAATCGGCCCGACTTACGTATAAACCACATATAAAACCAATATGAAGACACTGAAGAACGACATTTTGTCGATTAAGGTTGACAGACACGGAGCCGAACTCTGGAGCATCAGAGACCATTCCGGCAGAGAATTCATCTGGCAGGCGGACCCTGCATTCTGGAAAAGGCACGCACCGGTTCTGTTCCCTATCGTCGGCAGTTTGTGGGAAAAGAAATATAGAATCGACGGGAAAGAATATACTCTTGGCCAGCACGGATTTGCGAGGGACATGGATTTCCATCTGATTTCGTCTGACGAGAACACATTGTGGTACGAGCTCCAGTCGGATGCGGAGACATTGGCAAAATACCCTTACGCATTTACATTGAGAATCGGTTACAAGCTGAACGGCAATAAGATACAGGTGATGTGGGAGGTTTGCAATGACGATGACAAGACGATGTATTTCCAGATTGGCGCGCATCCGGCGTTCTATTATCCGGATTTCAATCCCGACACTGAGGAGAGGGGCGCTTTCAGGCTGTATAAGCGTGGCGAGAATGGCGAGATGAAACCGCTTGAGTCGCTGAAGTATTTGCTGATTTCGGAGAAAGGTTGCGCGGATACCGAGCATGTCCACGAGTTGCAGACTCCTGACGGAAGGCTTCCGCTGAAGACAACGACATTCGACCGAGATGCCTTTATCGTTGACAATCAACAAGTTTCGAAGGTGGTTCTGGAGTCGTGCGAGGGTGAGCCGTTCGTTTCATTGGAGTTCGACACACCGGCGCTTGTAGACCGCCACATAGTTGTCAAGGAAATGGCGGCGGGCAAAGCTGACAATCTGCTCCTTCGTGATGTGGCTTATGCGGTCGAGACGGCCCACCACGTCGCTCCATTTCTGCTGGTTTATGAAGGCGTCGACAAACTTGCTTGCGCGGCTGTCGTTGCTCTCCATCTCGTTATAGGCCTTGAGCTTCATGTTGTTGATGACCGACGGCAGCAGGTCGTCAGCGAACTCGCCACGCTTGAGCTTGGCGATCTGCTCCCGCCGACACCACCGTCGTGGGCCAGGAGGCAGAGAACGTGATGCTTGGCTGGCGATTCGACGCTGCCGCCTCGATGCAGCAAGACACGCTCGACGTGATTGCCGACATGCTCTCCAACGGCAAGGCCCGAGCCGAAATATTTGTCGATGATGGCAATCACCTTGTCGGGGTCAAAGTCGCCCGACATGCAGATGGCCACGTTGTTCGGACAATAGTAGCGCTTGAAATAGTTCTTGATGTTTGTGATCGACGGGTTCTTCAGGTGCTCGCCTGTGCCCAGCGTGGTCTGCATGCCGTAGGGGTGGCCGGGATACATCTTGGCGTTGTAGGCAGCCCACTCCTTGCGTGAGTCCTTTGCCAGCGAGATGTTATATTCCTCATACACCGCCTCCAGCTCTGTGTGGAAGCCGCGAATGACCATGTTCTGAAAGCGGTCGCTCTGTATGCGTGCCCAGTTGTCAACCTCGTTAGAGGGGATGTCCTCCACATAGCAGGTCACGTCGTTAGAGGTGTAGGCGTTGGTGCCCTCGGCACCTATCGACGACATGAGCTTGTCATACTCGTTGGGTATGTTATATTGTGCCGCGATCTGCGACACGCTGTCTATCTGGTGGTAGAGTCGCTTGCGCTCGGCGGGGTCAGTCACCTTGCGGTCAGCAGGTGAAGGGCGACATG
>OQVZ01000258.1_pt1 | contig 20163 bp, 16 predicted proteins | sample 1691571 | NCBI WGS metagenome assembly OQVZ01 (sample SAMN03418261, study PRJEB22391) | human gut metagenome | biome: human-gut; feature: organic feature; material: feces | host: Homo sapiens | place: Tanzania | collected 2013-01
TATGGTTGGTTGAAGTGTGTATGTTTCCGCCCTTGAGAGCATCAGTGTCTCGCCGTTGCATCTGCTCTTTGCCTTGTTGCCTGCCGCTGTGGGCGTGGCCACGATAATGACACTTCTGAAGAAGGACGATGCCCTTCGGAACCGTGTCGTGTGGTTGTCGCTGTCGGTTGTGGTAGCGCTGTTTCTCGCCCTTGACAGCACGTTCCAGCCTGCTGTGCTTAACACCAAGGCAGACAAGCCGTTGGCGCCACAGATAGAGCAACGCTTTGACATGACAAAGATGTACAGCTACATGAGCAGTCCGATGCTCCATTTCTTTAGTCTCAACTTCTATCTCGGCGACCGCATACAGCAGTTTGAGAAGGTTAAGCCTGAGGATGGCGTGCTCATTATTCCCGAGGACGATGTGGAAGAGTTTAAGAAGACCGTTGGACGCGGCTACAGTCTACAGCGCGTGTGGCAGATACGCCGTGCTGTGGAAGAGAAGCATGAGGTGGGCTTCTATAAGTTCTGTAAGAGTGAGAAACTTCAGCTAAACAAGTAATGAAGTTCTCTCAAATGAGCTTGTTGTCGTCGCGTTTCGGTCGGTGCGCATGTGTACTTCGGTCGGTGTACATGTGTACTTCGGTCGGTGTACATGTGTACTTCGGTCGGTGCGCGATGACAATAGAGCCTTTTTTATGAAACTGTAGCTTTATAATGGGCCTGTTATTGGCCATTTGCGACAGTTTGAACGTTTTGAAAAAACAATTGCATTTACAACATTTGTATTTGTAACAGCAGAAAACGTTTTTGCTAATAACCAAAAAAATAATTTTAAAGGTAATAAACTAAAAGGTAATTAAAAAATGAAGAAGTTATTTGTTACACTGTTCCTCGGCATGGCCGTGTGTGCAGGAGCCAACGCACAGTTGCTTTACAAAATTTCTGGTAAGAATCTTGAGAAACCGTCTTACATCATCGGTACGCACCATCTTGCCAACGTGGGATTTGTGCAGAAAATAAGTGAGGTGAAGACCGCTCTCACAGAGACCGACCAGGTGTATGGTGAACTGGTGATGAGCGACATGCAGAATGCCGACTCGGTAAAAGTTATGCAGCAATATATGCAGCTTCCTGCCGGCAAAACTATTAAGGATGTGCTCACACCGGCACAGTTTAAAGAGGTCGATGCTTGCTTGAAGGATCTCATGAGCGTGGGCTTCAGCAGCAAGGAGGTCATGCAGCAGATGGGCCACATAACACCACAGGCTCTGCTCGTGCAGCTTACGCTTGTGACATTCATGACGAACCACATGGGCGAGTTTGACCCTTCGTCTACCTTCGACCAGTATTTTCAGGCTCAGGCAAAGAAGAACAACGAGCCGGTGGGAGGACTGGAAACTATCTCTCAGCAAGCCAAGTTGCTTTACGATGTGCCTATGAAGCGTCAGGTGGAACAGCTGATGTGCTTCGTTCGTAATCGCGATTACAACGCTAAGGTGATGGATGAACTTACTGATGCTTTCTATGCACAGGATCTTGTGGCTATGAAGAAAGCAAGTGATGAGAAACTTGGCAACAGTTGTGATGCCACACCAGAGGAAACAGCTGCTATAATTGAAAACCGTAATAAAGCGTGGATGGAAAAGATGCCTGCCATCATGGCCGATAAGCCTACTTTCTTTGCTGTGGGCGCTTTGCACCTTGTTGGAGAGAACGGACTCTTGCAACTCCTTAAAAACGCAGGATATACGGTGGAAGGACTGAAATGATTTTTTAAAGGTAAAAAGGTAAAAAAAGGCTGACGCCCATTAAGGGAAAAGGTAAAAACGAAAAGTGAAAAATCCCCTATATAAGTGAAAAACGAGAAATAAAAAATCTTATAGCTCTGTTTTACCGAAATCGGGTCATGGAAAACGCGGTGCGTGGTTTCCATGACCCGATTGTTTTGTCGTGGTTCTTATTTCTTGAATTTACACTTGCAATAAGAGCAGTTGTTGTCTTGCTGTAACAGGTGGTAGGGACGCATGCCAAGGAAATGATGACAGTCGGGGTTGGGACATACATACTTGTGCTGGAACTCTTCTGTTAGTTGGTCCGTCTCCTCAATGCTCTTGTCGTTATAGCCTTTGTAGAAAGCCCAAATCGTGACAACAAGACCAACGAAGAACAGCAGGCCTGTTAAACTTGTGAACTCGGGACCTAAGGGCAGGCGTGAGAGAGCACCGCTACCAATGGTGAAGATGGGAGCAATGCCGCGCATGAGGTTGAGGTTGCGCTGACGTATGCGTATGTCAAGCTGCTTCTGGTGAAAATCGTCATAGACCTCCTTCAATGGGCGTATGTCAAACTCTTTTACGGGGACATTTGCTGCAGCTCCATTAACGTTGTTTGCTTGTCCAGGAATGACCTTGGCAGCAATAAGGGTGGCTGCGTTTATTATCTCCGCAACGGTAACCTTATGTTTATACTTGCCCATCTCCACAACATTGCTTTCAGCGACACGTTTCTTCATGATCTGTGTGCCGTCAACAAACGTTATGTTTTCTGCTTTTACATTCTCAATGGTCATCGTGCCTGTGGGGTCGATGTTAAGACGGCAGTGGGCCTTGTTCTCGTTTGGTATGCAACGGCTCACACAGTCGGGCACACAGCCTGGCTGTCCTATTGGCGCAAAATAGTTCTTGCCATTGTGGTTCAGCGACACGAGCAGTCGGTTGTTTATCGGCTCACGTCCAATGAGAATGGTCTTTCCAAATAATCTCTCGTCCATTGTCTTTATTTGTTCTTTATCTTTTTTGTTTGTCGTTTATATCGTTTTTTTCTCTTCCTTTCACTTTCTTCCTCTTTCCATTATCGACTTTTCATCCTTCGTTTTCAAAGGCTATCGAATTCTTCACTCTTCACTCTTCTCTTACAACGGCGTCAGCCTTTTTTACCTTTTTACCCTTTTACCTTTTTACCTTTAATCGTTGTTTGCCGATGAGCAGAGAGTGTTTACATACATCTCCTTCAGCTTCTTAAGGGCATCTTTAGAAATGCTCACGGGATAAACGAACACCTCGCCGTCGCTGAGCACCAGCTTCTGTTTCAACACGCTGATCTGGTAGACATAGTCGAGGTTGATGATGTGGCGTTTGCCTACGCGAGCGAACACGGCTCCCGCTTCCTGCAGGTTGTCTTTTATAAGCTTCTGCATCTGTGCGAGATTCATGCACACAGCCCCTTTGAGCTTGTTGCTGAGGTAGAAATTGGTGTAGTTGCCTTCAGCCTCAAAATAAACTATCTTGGCGATGTCAATCTTATAAAGCTCATCGCGACTATTGAGATACAAGTATTTTTTCATAATCGGTATATTTCTGTCGTGTGATTGTTTTTATGTTTACATGTGACCGATGCCATCAGTTGTTGTCAATGATCTGCGTGTCATCAATCAATGAAGGGTCGGGGCCATAGACGTCAGGCATGTCGTCTATTTCCAATGTGTCGGGGTCGCCCATAACAATTTCTCCCGTGATGGGGTCTGGCATGATTGGCTCTCCCGTGATGGGGTCTATGTTAACGATGACATTGTTTCCTTCAAACCAAGAAGGCGGACCGTAGACGGTGACCGACATATCTTCAATGCCAACGACCTCTATCGAGCCGTCATCGTTTATATGAACGTTGTTGTCGAGAACGGCGTGTATAACATCGTTCTTGTCCACTTCAACCTCAAGCTCGTCGTTTGCCGACTTGCTGTCAGGTGTGCTTGTGTTGTCGCTCGTTATGATGCCTTCAACATCGTTGATGTTGTTTTTGCTTGTTTCTTCTTTGTTCATAATGGGCTTGTTTTTCTATTTGTTATTCGTTTCTTCTTGTGCAGCCGTTTCTGCCTTTCTTAGCTTGTCGAGATGGCAGAGCATAAGGCTACCGTCGTCGTTGCGCAGGTGCATGCCGTTCCCCTGACAGTAGTGCCAAGCGTCGCATGAGGCACATTGGCCTGTCTGCATCCAACTGTGGTCGCGGTATTTCTCAAACCTGTTCTGCCAGATATCCCAGAAGCTGCCGTCGCTGAAGATGTTGCCTTGTTTGTAATGGCTTCTTATGCTTAGGCAGCCCGACACGTCGCCATTGCTGAGAATAGAAGCGACGGTGAGACCTGCATGACAGGCAAAATGGTTGGTGCGGGCGCGACCTTCGTAGTCGCCGAGATAACCTTCACACGAGTAGTTGAGCATGATTTTGCCTTCGCGTCGTGTGCGGACGATAAACTCCATCAGCTCCTTAAACTCTTCGTCGGTGAGCAGCATGTCGGGTTGTGTCTTGGCGCGTCCCATGGGTATGATGGTGAAGCAACGCCATTTCTTTACGCCCGCTTCAATGAGCAGACGTTTTGTCTCCTCCAGATGACGGAAATTGCGTTTGTTGACGCAGGTTATAACGTCCCACGTCAGCCGTGGGTGGCGTTGCAGGCAGGTAATGGCCTGTAGGGCGCGATCGAAGCTGTGTGGGTTGGCGCGTAGCCAGTTGTGGTCTTCACGCGGGCCGTCCACATCGATGGCGATGGTGCGCAGGCCTGCGCCGACAAGGGCACGGGTCATGGCATCGTCGAGCAGATAACCGTTTGACACGGTTCCCCAATAGAAGCCGCGTTCGGCGATGGCACGCCCACACTCTATGATGTCTACAAGCGTCGGCACATGTGGCTGGTGGAGCTTTATCTCGTCAAGCACGGGCAGAAACTGCTCCAACGGCATGTCGGGGGTTACGGTGTCGGTCTTGCAGTCGCTGCCGCAGTGGAGGCAGTGCATGTTGCATCGCAGCGTACACTCCCAAAACAGCTGGCGCAAGGGATGAAGAAGCTTCAGGCGCTCACGCTTCCAATAAGCTATCTCACGGTCTATTTGTTGCAGTTGGTTCATAACGTTTTGTTGTTGACGATTTCGGTTGATGCCTGTTTTTGTGTTAATGTGTCAATTCGGAAAAAATTGAAACAAACACAAGCAGCAACATTATTACAATGGCGATGGCGATGACAGCTATAATTTTTTTGTATACGTTGTTTTCATCATCTTCATCGTCTTCGTCATTTTCATTTTCATTCGGCCTTTTGCTGTTTTCCTCGTTTTCAAAGACAGGGGGTGGACCATAAACCGTGGGTGTTGGTGCTATTCTCTGCCGATTCTCATGAAATGGTGGCGGCCCGTACACAGGAGCGTGAAATGATGTGGGGTCATCATCAATGTCAGCAATGATGTCGCTCTTGTCTCCAATGGCCGTGAGCATGTCTTCTATGTCGGCATAGCGGTTGTTGCGTTGTGGCGACATCGCTTTCTCCATTATTGTGGCAAGATATGGCGACACCCCGTTTTGCAACAGCAGGCTGCGCGGGAAACCTTCATTGAGAATGTCTGATGCTTCAGGAGGACGTTGCCCTGTGAGCATCTTGAACATTGTGGCACCGAGGGCGTAGATGTCTATTGTCGGTTGGAACGTGCTGTCGTTATGTGTGGTCTGCTCTATAGGGGCATATCCAGGCGTGCCTGCACCTACAGAGGTGCTCGACTCAGGATTGCCTGTGGCGTCATATTGCTTGGACAGTCCGAAGTCGATGAGATGTGCATGTCCGTTCTTGTCAAGCATCACATTGCTTGGCTTGAGATCAAGATGCAGCATACGCTTAGAGTGCAGGTAGTGTAGCGCGTCACCGATCTCAGACGTAAGGCGCACGACCTCGCTCTCTGCCAACCGTCCTTTCTTTATGATGTAGCTGTCAAGCGACCCGCCGTCGATGTATTGCATGACATAATATGTGGTGTTGTTCTCGTCAAACACATCGCTTACCTGTACAATGCCTTCATGTCGCAACTTAGCCATGTTTTCAGCTTCGCGCCTAAACTTATAGCAATAGTTTGTGAACAATTCGCCTGTAGAGCCTTCAACCGCGTTGCTGCCTTCGTTGCGGTTGTTTATCTCGCTCATGAAAAACTCTTTTACTGCTACATTGATGTTGGCAGACATTTGTCCTAACTCACCTTCAACCGTCACACTGCACGACGCGAGATAGGTTATGCCGAAAGTGCCATGACCGAGCACACGCTCAATGCGATACTTGCCGCCCTTGAGTGTTGTTCCTGGAAGAAGAGCCTTGTTTCTCATAAGTTCGATATTTTTTTATTTGTTGAATTGATAGTTTTTTTTCTATCTTCTCATGTGTTTTAACTCTGTGATTTTATGTTGCCTTGTGCTCATTTCCTTTGCAACTGTGCATGGTCACCAGATGTTTTTATATTTTCTCAAATCCCTTATAACTAACGCACAAGCCGATGGCCAAACCCTTGTACCAAGAAGGTATTGAGCCGTTGTTAGCCATCCAGATGCCTACACCCGCCACAATTACAACCAGGATCCAGAAAATCGTGACACCGCAGCCGCTACTTTTACTGTTTGTGTCGCTTGAGCTTGTGTCTTTTTTGTTTCCCGTTTTTTGTTTGCCAGGGTTCAGGTTTACGGTGTTGCCGAGCTTGTCTTCGGCTTCCACAATCTCCACATCGTCATCGTCTGCCGTTGCTTCTATCGTTTCTTCTTGAGGCAGCATGTTAAGAAACTCGTCGATGCTTTGTTGACGGTAAGCGCGTTTTGAACGCATGGCCTTCTTTATGGCATCGGCACATTGGGTCGACATCATGTCTTCGATGTCAGGAAGACCATTTTCAAGAACGTCGTTGGCATCGGGAGGGGTCTGGCCTGTGATGAGCTTGTAGAGCGTGGCACCGAGCGAGTAGATGTCGGTGGCGGGTGAGAACTCTGCCACGCCTCCACTCTTGTATTGCTCCAAAGGGGCATAGCCATGACTGAGACCTACGGGTGTGGTGCTGGTCTGATGGCCGTCGTTGTCGTAGCGTTTAGCCACGCCAAAGTCGATGAGCACCGCCCGTCCGTTGTCATTAAGGATGTTGTCGGGCTTGATGTCAAGGTGGTTTATGCCTAGCATGTGAATGTAGTTGAGCGCTCCTGCCACCTGACGAAGATAGTGAAGAGCGTCTACCTCGCAAAACCTTTTCTCAGGCTCCTTCTCGAGCATGTCGGCAAGTGAGCCGCCAGAGATATATTCCATGGCATAATAGGCCGTGGCGTTTTCCTCAAAAATGTCGTAGATCTTTATGATGTTGGGGTGACTGAGGTTTGCTATGGTGTTGGCCTCTTTCAGAAACTTTGCCCTGAACTTGTCAACCAACTGTCTGCTACCTGTAGATGGCACCGACATGTGGTGGTTTTTGCCATTGCGGTTGCAGAGCTCTTTCATGAAGAACTCCTTTATGGCTCCCTGCCTGCGGTTGACATTGTCGTAAGCCAGATAGGTTATGCCGAAGCCACCCTGACCGAGCGTCTTTTGTATGGCGTAGCGGCGGTTGTGTAACGACGTGTTCGCATGTAGTTCATTCATAATTGGTCGACTGTTTTTGTTTAAACAAGTATTTTTAGGGATGTTCTCTTATTTTCTTGTCTTCCTGTCTTTTGTTTTCCTGCCTTTTGTTTCTCGAGTTCTTATCTTCTTAGATATATAAACTCTGTGGCTTCCTCTTGTTCCGTGTCCATGTCTTTGGCGATGATGAATGTTCGCAGGTTGGCGTGCATGTCAACGGTTATCTCCACGCTTCTTGGCTGGTGTCCGAAGAGACGGCGCACATCGAGCGGGCGCATGTCGCCCTTGGCACCTATAAACACCTCGTCGCTCTCTGCCAGTTCAAGCTCGCGTGACACTTTGCATGGGATTAAATGGAATGGCGGCAGCATTTCTTCGGTTATCTGTATCTTGCTTTCCGGATGAGCCTTGCAAAGGCCGAAGGCCTCGGGGAAGGCATCGAGCAACACGTCGTCTACATGGAAATTGAACGGCGAGTCGTTCTTGCAAAACAGCAGACGCATGGCACCTGATACAAACTGGAAGAAGGCCGTGCTGTTGTCGAGCTCTTTTGTCTTGCATTGTGCCAACGAGTCGAGACCGTCGACACACTCGTCTATCACGCCAGATGAGAGAATCTCCATTAGATGGTCCGAATAGTCAAACTGGCAGAACATGCCGTTGTAGATTAACAGTTGGCTGTCGCCATGATTGGGCGCTCCGAAGGCGGTGATGTGTTGTTGGCGTGTTATGCGGTAATGTCTGAACGCGAAAGGGTAGCGGCTTATGATCTCCGACACCTTGCACAGCTGCGATGTGCGGCAGTAGGTTATGATGTTTTGTCCGTCGCCCAGTGTGCGCCAATGGTCTATGATATAGTTGCCGAGGGGATGTGTGGAGAAATCGGTTAAAGCCAGCGCGTTGGGCAGATAAGCCGGTAGCGTTCCGTTTTTTAGGTCATCGGCGAGGTTGTCAATCCAATATTGGTTCACGGGCTTGTATATTCGTCCGTCGTGGTAGATGAGAACCTCATTGTCGCTGGTGAGCGTTATGATGGAAATGCCGAAATTGTTGATGTCGGTTGTTGTGCGGCGTGCATCGGTCTTGCCGCCTGTTCCTGTCAGCCAACGATGCTTAACGTTGAAGAACGACGATTCCAGCTTCACACGGTCGCTGTTGAGCGTGTCAGTGAACTCGCCCAGCTCTGTCGTCTCGCTGTGGATGTTGCGTTCGTTGTAACCATACGGGCTGCTTGGTGGCTCGTTGTTACCTTGCTGCGTTGATTGATGTCTCTGCTCGCTCATAGCTGTTTGTTTGCTTATGTCTGCCAATGGTGGCTATTAATAGATTTGCTGCTACAAAGTTACAATCTTTTGCTCACACTATGATAAAAAAAGTGCGTTTTTATAGAAAAAAGTGTAGCCAATTGCTGTTTTTTTATCTATAAACGCGCAATGGCTACACCTTTTCACGAAACGGTTATGTATCTGTAAGCCGCAAGGGTCTATTCGAAGAACGTTTGTGTTGTTGCGGCACTCTTTTCCTTTACCACGTTTGTGGAGATGGTGAATGTGGGCATTCCATCTGCGTAGCACGCAATCTCGTAAGGCGGATAGCAGAACACCACGCCGTCTGCCGTTATCCACGGATCTGTGCTGGGGAAGGGCACCTCCCCGCTCGTGTTGTCGCGAAGCATTAGACGTTCCATCAGCTCGTCGTTTGTATTGATCTCAAAATACTTGCGCAAGCCATTCTTTATCTCGGTCTGATATTTGTATGAGCCGTCAAGCAGGTCGGCCGTAAACTTGCGACCGTCCGACTTGCGGAAGGTCACGCCTTTTGTGCTTTCCATGCCGTGTGCTGCACCGTCGCCATAGGTGTAGGTCTCGTTTGTGAAGGTTACCACCTTGCTGTCTTCATACACCTTCTTTATGGTTGCATGATTATAAACGCCATAGCCATCTTCGCCAACCTTGTCTTTCATAAACTCGTTCCAGTAGTGGTTGAAGAGAGCTTGGCCGTCGGCAAGGTCGCCGTTATATTTTCCTCCTAACGACTCGTTTATCCACTCGCGTATGTTTTGAAGAAGAATGTCAGACCCTTCGGTGGGGTACTCGATGGTCAGAATGACATTTTCGCTCTCTGTCGCCTTCACCGATTTTGTGTATAGGGTGGTGCCTACGTTCGTGTCTTCCTCCACGGCAACGGTGTCCGCAACTATTGTGTCGCTGTCGGCAGATGCTATGCTTGCAGCAGAATTGGTCTTGTTGCGGTTGTTCGCCATAAAGAAAACCATGCCGCCAATGATGGCCACGATGCAAGCTATCAGGAACCAGTTTGTCGACTTGTTCTTGCCTTTTTTGACGCTTTGTCCGTTGTTGCTGGTTTGGTTTGCCGCTCCGTTGCCTATCACCGTCGCTTCGTTGTCGTTGCCTCCGTTGTGCATGACATGCAGAAACTGCTGCACGCTTTGCGGACGGTTGCTTTTCACAGGCTGCATGGCAGCGCGTATGGCGGCAGCAAAGTTGCGTGGCACGTCATTGGGTATGCTGGGTCCTCCTTGCTGCGACAGTTCTACGGCGTTGGGAGGTGTTGTGCCCGTGAGCATCTTCAGCAAGGTGGCACCGAGAGCATAGATGTCGCTCTGCGGTGAGAACGTGCTCACGCCGCCGTTGTTATATTGCTCAAGGGGAGCATAACCATGGCTCACGCCAACAGGTGTGGTCGTTGTGCTCTGTCCTGTCTCGGGGTCATATTGTTTAGACACGCCAAAGTCGATAAGCATAATTCGTCCCGTGCCGTTTTCAACCATTATGTTGGCTGGCTTGATGTCGAGGTGGTTGATGTTGCGCGAGTGGAGATAGACGAGTGCTGCTCCAATGGTGTCCATTATGCGCATTGACTCGTCGGGAGCGATCTTGCCGCGGCTCTCGATGAGCTGTGAGAGCGAGATGCCGTCAATAAACTCCATGGCATAATAGGCTGTGTCGTTCTCTTCAAAGGCATCCATCACGCGCACAATGTTGCTGTGGTTGATGGTTAGCAGCAGTCGGGCTTCCTTCAAAAACTTTGTGCGGAACTTGTCAACCAGTTCTTTCTTGCTGTCCGTAATGACGCTCACCCGTGAGCGGTCGTTGCTGCGCTCGCAGCAGTCGCTAAAGAAAAATTCTTTTATAGCCACCTTGCAGCCTAACATGGTCTGCGTGGCAAGATACGTTATGCCGAAACCTCCTTGCCCCAGCACACGTTCAATGCGGTACTTGCCGCCTTGAAGGACGGCACCGCTTCTAAGTTCGTTCATCTATTTTGTTATGATTTGGTCGTTGAAAAATGTGAAAGAATTATTAGTTGAGTCGGAAGGATACTGGCACATTATATCTTACTTTGACCGGTTCTCCTCCTTGCTTTCCTGGGGTCCAGCGTGGCATGTTTCTTATCACTCTTACAGCCTCTTTGTCGAGCGAAGGGTCAACAGAGCGCAACACGGTGACATCAGAAATGTGTCCGTCCTTTTCCACCACAAAACTTACAACCACACGGCCCTGCACGCAGTTTTCCTGTGCTACAGCGGGGTAACGTGTGTTTTGGTTGAGGTAGGTCTTGAGTCCAGAGATGCCGCCAGGGAAAGAGGGCATCTGCTCCACCACGTCATACACGCTGTTTCTGTTGACAGGCTGTGGCTTGTATAGAGTCTCACTCCTTACAGGCTCAGGCGCATTTTGCCCGTTCTGTGTCGTTTTGTTGGGTCTTGATGAAGCTTGCGATGGTGAGAGTTGTCTGTCGTTGTTGTTGCCATTTGTCGGTTTTCCGTCAGATCTTGTCTCGTTGTTGTCAGCCACTTTCCCATTTGGTGTCTCGCCAGCTTCTTCCTGTGAAGCAGCAATGCTGTCAGCAAGCTGTGTCGGTTGTTCCGTGGCTGCTGTTTGTGGCTCTTTGTCTGTTTTCGAGTTCGTCACATATAGTCCAACAACAAGCGCTATAAGCAATGCTGCCACGGCGCAGACAACCTTGTTTCGTGTGAACCAACTTTCTGTTTGGTCTTCATCGTCGTCTTCAATGTCTGCCGAATGGTCTGATGCATCTTTGTGGCTTGAGCGTCTCGCATCTATAGGGTCGCCTTGCAACTTGTGGCTAAACTTTCTGTCGTCGAATGTTGTCGATTCTGACCTTGCGCTTTCTGAGCTCGTGTCTTCATATATTGTATGCTCCCCATGCTCGTCTAAATGTTTGACAAACTCGTCTACCGTTTGCCATCGGTCTTTTTTCAGCGGAGCCATGGCTTTGCTGATGCTGTTGACGATGTTGTCAGGAATGAAAAGCTGGCGCAGACTGTCAGTGGGGAATCCTTCGTTCAGAATCTCTGATGCCTCAGGTGGCCGTTGGCCTGTGAGCATCTTGAAGAGCGTGCCGCCGAGCGCATACACGTCCATCATTGTGGGAAAACCTTTGCCCTCATGGTAGCTTGCCTGTTCTATTGGCGCATAACCTGGTGTGCCGGCTCCAACCTTAGTGCTCGACTCAGGCTCTCCATCAGAGGTGTACTGTTTTGACAGGCCAAAATCGATGAGCACAGCTGTGCCGTCCTTTCGCATCATCACATTGCCTGGCTTTACGTCAAGGTGGAGCATGTTGCGTGAGTGCATGAAAGCGATGGCTGCACCAATCTGTTTTAACGTCTCTATGGCTTCGGTCAGAGGCATACGGCCTTGTGGCGACTGGGCGATCTTCTTGTCAAGGCTAATGCCGTCGATATATTCCATCGAGTAGTAGGTCGTGCCGTTGGCATGAAATGCTTCTAACACTTTGACAATGTTGGGATGTGAGAGCGTGCTGAGGTTGCGTGCTTCGCGTTCAAACTTGTCGCGGTAGTAGTAGAACAGGCCGCCGTTGGATGTAGAACCACTTGTAACAGAGCTGTTCTCGCGGCCGTTGACCTCTTTCATGAAAAACTCTTTTACGGCCACATACATGTTGCTGTCGAGTCGTCCAAGTGCTCCTTTCATCTCCACCTTAGCCTTATAGGTAATGCCGAACGAGCCCTGTCCGAGCACGTCCATTATCTTGTAGTCGTAGGCCTCGCCGTGGAGGATGGTGCCTATAGCGAGGGATGTGGTCGTGTTGTTGGTCATATCATCTTTTTATAAAATCCATATATGCGATCAATTATGAACACCTGCTTAATAGCCTTTTTCGGCTATCTGGTCATGAAGAAATAGGCTTTTTTATGTAAGTTCATTTATCTCCTCTTCCGTCAAACCTGTGGCCTGCATAATCTGTGATGTCGGAATGCCTAATGAAGACAGTTTTTTGGCGATAGCCATTTTCTCTTCTTTTTTGCCTTCATCAATTCCTTCGGCTCTTCCTTTAGCGATACCTTCTTCTCTTCCTTTAGCAAACCCTTCTTCTTTTCCTTCAGCAAACCCTTCATCTCGGCTTGTTTCCAGAACGCTGCGTTGGTATCGTATAGACTCCATGTGGCGCACATAATCGTTTTTGTCGGCAGAGCTTAGAGTGTCTATTCTTAGACATTGGCGTGCCTGACTGAGACCTGGTGCTGTGGCATCGGGAGCAATAGATCCTGTTTTCAAGAACTCGATCCATTGGTCAAGCGGGGTTGTGGCCACTCGGTCAAAATCGTTCACTCTCAGAATGTAATATTCTGGGAACAGGTCGCCTGCTTCCTTGCGTTCGAGCACGTTTTCGCCATCAGCCAATCCAAACCCGAAGAATTTCTGGTTTTGGCGTACCGATAGCTTCAGAATGTCTGACGTGTTGTGTAGACCACGGAAAAAGGTCTTTCCGTGATACACATAGTCGTTGCCCTGTCCAAGCTCGAAATAAACGATGTTGATGCTGTAAACCTTTCTCACCTTGTCGTAGTCGTTGCCGAGGTCAATATAATCGGTTATTGCTTTCGACACGCCATAGAGCATTCGGTGGAAATAAGTGAGCTCGCGGTTGTTCTGAATCTCAATGATGGTCAGTTCTCCCTTGTCGCTTTCGGCAAGAATATCCACACGGTTAAACTTGTCTTCTTCTGTTTCTTGGTTCGATTCGCTTTCGAGAAATCTCTCAATGGTGTATTTTCTTCCGAGCAGCGACTCGAGCAGTCCCTCAATCACGGCATGGTTGGCCTTGTTGCGCAATAGGCGTTTCATGGCCCAGTCAAATCGTATGTAGTTGTCCATAATGAAATGTCCTTTCTTGATTTAATTGTTTGTATGTTACAAATTTACGCATTTTTTTGTTTCCAACCACTTTTTCTCCGTCTTTTTTCTTTTTGATGAGTGATGGCTCCTAACTATTCCGCCTTGTCTTTCCGTTCTCTAATCCTTTCTTGTCATCAGTTAGACTTTTCTTTTATTGGTTTTTGATGATTCTGAAAAAGAGTGTTGTCACAACCTTTTGTTAGAGAAGTAGACTTTGGTTTCGTTGTGACTTATTAATAGTCTTTTACAGGTCTGACAGCCATGAAAAAACTGTTTTCACATCCCACATATATACCTCTGTTTTTTTCAGAAAACATCAGTCTGTAATGTCCGACGCTGTCGTTTCTAAGCACCATCGATTTTGTTAAGTAAAAACCTGTCTTGTTCTTGTCCCTCCATTTGCCTCCCCAACCAGCATAATCGTCATACACGCCTGATGCAGGCAAGAAAATGCTGTTGCCGTTGGGACCAGTGACCTTTGCTCCTTCAATACCATTTTTCATTATCCATGTCCATTTGCATTTTTCTATGAGTTCAGACATCTCGCTTTCAAAAGGCAGACGCCATCCCTTTCCAAGGTATTTTACAACGGGGTCATGGTTTGGGTCGTTGAAATATTCTGGAGATTCTGGGAATGGCATCGATTTTAGGAACGAGGTGTCTACAGCATTGAATATTGGCTCGAATGCCGTATAATAGCCTAAGTCATAATCAGCTATGGCTCCAAGATTTATTGTACTCCATTTTACCGACAGACCTAAATCGCCAGGTCCATTTGGCTCTTTCTGTGCGACAGCAGTCGGTTCATTTGTTGCAGTGTGATGTTGTGTGAATTTAAAATATCCTAAAGCACAAACGATAATGAGTCCTGTGATTGTTAGACATTTTAAAAACGCACCTTTCTTGCCACGCACTTCTTCAACAGTTTCTCTTCCTTTCTGTGTTGCTGACGGTTTGGCTTGATTATTATTCTTCAGCTCTAGCGATAGCTCTTTAAAACTCTTTGCTGCCTCAGAGGCTAGGACGGTGCACTCGTCAGTCTCTGGTTTTGAGTTTAATATAGTGTCCTTCTTTTCAGTGTTATTTGCCAACATATTGAGGAATCTTTCCACGCTCTGAGGTCTGTCCTTTCGTTTTGGCTGCATTGATGCGGAAATAGCTGCCTTTGTTGAGGTAGACACAGTATTGGGGAGAGAGGATAAGTCAAGATCTGAATCGATTAAGATCGTGGCGTTAGGTGGTGTTTGTGCAGACAGCAACTTGTAGAGAGTGGCACCTAAAGAATAGATGTCGGTAGAGGGTGAGAATGTGCTCACCCCACCTGGTTGGTACTGCTCCAAAGGAGCGAAGCCATGGCTTATGCCCACAGGAGTGGAGCTTGTTTGCGAGCCTGTGGCATCATAACGCTTTGACAAGCCAAAATCGATGACTACGGCCTGTTCGTTGTTGCCTACAAGAATGTTTGACGGTTTGATGTCGAGGTGGTTGATGTGGCGGGCATGGATGTAGCTTAGGGCATCACCAATTTGACGGATAAAGCTAATAGCTACCGATTCTGACATGGGACCGTCCTGCTCTACGATGTTGGTAAGCGAGCCACCTCCTATATAGTCCATTACATAATAGGCTGTGCCGTTTTCTGTAAAGATGTCATATATGCGTATAATATGTGGATTGTCAAGGGTTGCTATTGTCTGAGCCTCCTTCACAAATTTTGCGCGGAATCGGTCTACTATATCCTGACTACCTATTGAAGGAACAGACACCTGCGATGTCGTATTGTCGCGGTTGCACAGCTCCTTCATGAAAAATTCTTTTATGGCCACTTTGCGGTTGAGTGCTATTTGTGTCGCCATGTATGTTATTCCGAAACCGCCTTGTCCCAGAACTCGTTCAATACGATATTTACCGCCTTGTAAGACAGTTCCTGTTTTCAGTTCGTTCATCTAATTGGCTGGTGTATTTAATGATTCTTCTTATTTCAGTTCATTTATCTCTTCTTCCGTCAAACCTGTGGCCTGCATAATCTGTGATGTCGGAATGCCTAATGAAGACAGTTTTTTGGCGATAGCCATTTTCTCTTCTTTTTTGCCTTCATCAATTCCTTCGGCTCTTCCTTTAGCGATACCTTCTTCTCTTCCTTTAGCAAACCCTTCTTCTTTTCCTTCAGCAAACCCTTCATCTCGGCTTGTTTCCAGAACGCTGCGTTGGTATCGTATAGACTCCATGTGGCGCACATAATCGTTTTTGTCGGCAGAGCTTAGAGTGTCTATTCTTAGACATTGGCGTGCCTGACTGAGACCTGGTGCTGTGGCATCGGGAGCAATAGATCCTGTTTTCAAGAACTCGATCCATTGGTCAAGCGGGGTTGTGGCCACTCGGTCAAAATCGTTCACTCTCAGAATGTAATATTCTGGGAACAGGTCGCCTGCTTCCTTGCGTTCGAGCACGTTTTCGCCATCAGCCAATCCAAACCCGAAGAATTTCTGGTTTTGGCGTACCGATAGCTTCAGAATGTCTGACGTGTTGTGTAGACCACGGAAAAAGGTCTTTCCGTGATACACATAGTCGTTGCCCTGTCCAAGCTCGAAATAAACGATGTTGATGCTGTAAACCTTTCTCACCTTGTCGTAGTCGTTGCCGAGGTCAATATAATCGGTTATTGCTTTCGACACGCCATAGAGCATTCGGTGGAAATAAGTGAGCTCGCGGTTGTTCTGAATCTCAATGATGGTCAGTTCTCCCTTGTCGCTTTCGGCAAGAATATCCACACGGTTAAACTTGTCTTCTTCTGTTTCTTGGTTCGATTCGCTTTCGAGAAATCTCTCAATGGTGTATTTTCTTCCGAGCAGCGACTCGAGCAGTCCCTCAATCACGGCATGGTTGGCCTTGTTGCGCAATAGGCGTTTCATGGCCCAGTCAAATCGTATGTAGTTGTCCATAATGAAATGTCCTTTCTTGATTTAATTGTTTGTATGTTACAAATTTACGCAAAAATGTTTGAACGCCAATCTTTTTATATTGTTTTTGTGTAGCAACAAGCAGATTTTCTTCATATTCTTTCCTCGTAGCCGATTAATCTGTTTGTTGCTCAATTCTTCTTTTCTTTTTGTTCTTATTCTTCTTAATCGGTAAACTATGAAAAGGTTGTTCTTTCATAATTGGTCTTCATTTTTTTTACTATAGACAAGGCAATGTCCTATTGTCTTTTTGTCACCCGTTCAACCTCAGCCAATCCCATGTTAATGAGAATCATCACCACAATCCACACGATGACGGTGAGGGCTATCGGAACGAGGTATATGCTGCTGCCGATGTTAGACATTGGTGAGTCCCATGCGGCATGAAGAATTACAGGTATGATGAACAGACGCAGGAACCTCTTGTCGGTTAAGAGCGACGTGTCGAAACGTCGCAAGGCCTTGCCTGCTATGACCAAGGCAGCTCCCGATATTGCTGCCCAGGTGACATGTCCGCCGGGCGCGAGGAAACCGCGAATGATGATGCTTTGGTTTATCGCATCCATCATCATTGAGGCATCGAGCTGTCTGCCATAGGCGGCATAATAGCCCGAGTTTTGGAAAAAGGCGAGCACAGGTTGCAAGGCATAGCCTGCCGACTCGAAAGCGGCGAAGCCCGCTCCCACGCTTGCGCCTATGAGCAGTCCGCCGAGAATGCTCAGACGTTTCATCTTGCTGAGGAACCAGAACACGATGACGGCCTTGCCTGCTTCCTCCACAATGCCAGTCACGATGGCACCTATGAGGTTTAGCTCGTGGCTGCCCACTATGGAGAAGAGCATCAGCGTTGCCACCAGCGAGGCACATCCTCCCACAAGGAAGGTCTGTATGACCTTATACAGGCTGATGTTGCGCCATGCGTTGACCTCCATGAACATGATCATCGTTGAGAGAGGCACGGTGAACGAGCCAACCACAATCATGCCGGGTAGGGCGTTAGGGTTGCCGAAGAGGTTGCAGCAGAGCCACAAGAGGGCAAAGGCTGCTGTGAACATGAGGAACACGCGGCTGTAGAGCCATGGTCTCGGCCACTCTTTCGACACCAGTTGCGGTGGCGGCGTGGTGGCGTGTGTGCCGCATATAAAGATGTCTTCGGCCTCTTCCACGGTGTGGCTCTTAAACACATCGGTGAAGAGCATGCGCCAGTTGAGGTCGGCAGGCCTGTCGTTGCCCACATACTCGTTAAGATGGTCCACAAACGAGCTGGCGGCGCTCTGGCCTCTGCCTTGGGCATGGTTGCCGTTGTTGTTGCTTCGTTGTGTGCGTTGGCCGCCTTGTAACGGCTGCAGGTCGCTTCCGCAACGTCCGCAGAAGCGTGCGTCGTCGGGTATGGGGTTTCCGCAGTTTGGACAATATCTCATGATTATCTTGTTTTTTGTTAATTTGCTTTTACTTATTCAATTCGCTTTAGCATCTACAAAATTAAGAAAAAAACGTTTCCTACTGCATTGATTGTTTGGATATTGTATGAAATGGCCCATTTAAGTTATGTTTTGTCTCTTGCAACTGTTAAATGTCCTTCTTTTTCATGAACGCGAGTGTGCCGAGGGCACAGAACGAAGCTTGTAAGAAGACGGCCCACATGATCGCAAATTCTTGATTTCGTGAAACAACCAATGATGCAATGGTGTTTATGCCGAGGCTGATGGCAACAATCCATATACGGTCGTGCCACAGCGTTTCGCCAAACGTGCGGTTCCAACGCTTGTTCATTACAAAGCCTGCAATAGACACTCCGATGGTGGACAAGATGAGACCTAACAGATATCCGAAAGAGTCGCACCGTCCTGTGATGACATTAACCATCCAGTCATAAGGATCATGTCCTTGAAACATAAAGTTGAAAAACGTTTCCATAAGTTCTTGTCCGCCGTGGCGTCCAAGATTGTTGCACAGGAAGTAATCGGGTATTGACGTAACTGTTATCAGCGCGCCTAACCCTGCAAACCATTTCACGACGGTCATCCCTAATGATTCTTTTCCACTTTTTCCTTCATCGTCTTGTGCTGGTCTGTCCACAACGGTGCTGTCTTGCTTGATATCGGCCTCCTCGTTTGTGGCTACGTCGAGGGCCTTGAGAAAGTCGTTAACCGTCTTATAGCGTTTGTTTTGTTGCGGAGCCATCGCCTTTTCCACAACCATTGCAACGGATGAGGTCACACCAACGGCAAGCAATTCCTTCTTCGGAAACCCGAAGTTCAGAATGTCAGAAGCCTCTGGTGGTCTTTGCCCTGTAAGCATTTTCAGCATCGTGGCACCGAGGGCGTAGACGTCCATCTGCACCGGAAAATCTTTGCCTTCGCGGTGGTTGGCCTGTTCTATAGGCGCATAGCCAGGCGTTCCAGACCCAACGGTTGTGCTGCTCTCAGGCTGTCCGTTTTGGTCATACTGCTTCGACAGGCCGAAGTCGATAAGAATGGCGGTCTTCTCGTCTGCCATCATCACGTTTGCAGGCTTCACATCGAGGTGAAGCATGCCCTTCGAGTGCATGCAGCCAAGGGCAGAGCCAACCTGTCTTATTATGCCCACCGTCTCGTCTGTAGACAGCCGTCCTTTTGCGGCGATGAGGCTGTCAAGGCTCTGTCCGTCAATATATTGCATGACATAATAGGATGTGCTGTTGGCGCGGAAGGCATCAACGACCATCACAATGTTCTTGTGGCGCAGCCTGCTGAGGTGGTCGCTCTCCTGTTCAAACTTACGCTTGTAATAGTCGAACATGCCCTCGCGGTTACTGCTTGTCACGGATGTGCTTTCGCGTCCATTGATGTCGCGCATAAAAAACTCCTTTATGCAGAACAGCTGCTCCACCTCGTCCTCGCCCACAATGTTTTTGGCAAGGTAGGTTATGCCGAACGACCCTTGTCCCAGAGTCTTCAGCAGCGTGTAGCTGGCGTTGCCTCCCTTCAGGACGGTGCCTGCTGGTAGAGCGCTTTGTGTGGTGTCTATGTTTGCCATTTTTTTTTGCTTTGTCTTAACAGGTGGTTATGTTTAGTTGTGTCACGTTTTATGATTAACGCAGCTTTAATGCTTCAAAATTACAAAAAATATTTTTGTTGTGCAAACCTGTGCAAACGCCGTTTACCCGCTTTTGCGTTTATTTGTGCTTAAACGTCGCTATTTCGTGCTTAAACGGTTGAAAATAGTGCTTAAAAAACTTTTATTTTTTTTCGTGTGTGGCTCTTCTTCGGCTATCTATCAAAGAAACGAAGCCTATCTACGTCACTTACGCCCCGTAACATAGGCATTTACGCCCCGTAACATAGGCACTTACGCAATCTTTCCATGTCACCTATTATCTCAAGCGAGCGCGGCGACGTTCTGGCAAGCGACAAAGTCGAGCGAAGCGACGCTTGCTTGAGATTAATATCCGTTATATATATGCGAAAGTTTAGTAAAAGAAAAAAAGAAGTTTCGTATACCTTATAAATATACGAAACTTCTTTTACAGAGGCTTGTTATTCGTTTTTGTTGAAGATAAGGTCATTTTTTCCCCTTTGTTGCTTGCCAGAGCGTCGCCGAAGGCGGCGAATATCCATAACCGCTGGTGAAGAGAGCGAAGCGA
>OQVZ01000261.1_pt1 | contig 19947 bp, 25 predicted proteins | sample 1691571 | NCBI WGS metagenome assembly OQVZ01 (sample SAMN03418261, study PRJEB22391) | human gut metagenome | biome: human-gut; feature: organic feature; material: feces | host: Homo sapiens | place: Tanzania | collected 2013-01
GCGGGCGGAATGGATGCAGAGAAGATAAACGGGTGACGGCGCGGGGTCTGACCATCCGCCCCTCGGCGCTGGAGGCTCCCACGCCCATCATCCCCATCTACACCTACGAGACGTACCGCACCCTGCGGGTGGCGGCGGAGATATACGACCGGGGCGTGTATCGCAGGGCGGCCAGCGCCGTGGCGCAGTTGGCGGGCGGAATGGATGCAGAGAAGATAAACGGGCGGGACGCGTGGCGCACGTATTCCGCCACCTCCGCGCTGGCGGCCATGTAGCCGCCCAGCGCACCCTGCGGGTGGCGGCGGAGATATGCGACCGGGGCGTGTATGTGAATCCCACCCTGCCCCCGGCCACGCCGGAGGGCGAGGCGCTGCTGCGCACCAGCTACATGGCCACCCACACCGAGGCGCTGCTGGACGAGGCCATGGACATTATCGGCGAGGTGATGGCACATGAATAACAGCAAAGTAGCCGTCGTCACCGGCGGCACCTCCGGCATCGGAAAGGCCACCGCTCTGGCGCTGCAAAAGGCCGGCTGCACCGTATACGAGCTGTCCCGCCGGGCGGAGGGCGTGGAGGGTCTGCGGCACATCTCCGCCGACGTGACGGACGAGGCCGCCGTCAACGCCGCCGTGGCGCAGATCGTGGCCGAGGCCGGCCATATTGACCTGCTGGTGAACAACGCCGGGTTCGGCATCTCCGCATCACGGCGCACACGGTGACGCCGAAGGGCCGCAGCTCGTTGGCCAGCGCCATGGTATAGGCGTTGACGGCGGCTTTCGTGGCGGAGTAGTACGCCTGAAACGGGATGGGCACCGGCGCAGCCACGGAGCTGAGATTCACGATGCGGCCATGCCCCGCCGCCCGCATCAGGGGCACCACGGCGCGGTTCATGTTGACCATGCCGAAGAAGTTCACGTCAAAGAGCTTTTTGGCGTCCTCCTGCCCCGCTGTCCGCCATCCGCTTTGACTACAAATTCTTCACGTTTCTGGCGAAGGTACTGCCCGCCCGGTTTCTGAACTGGCTGATCTATTGTCTGTACGGGAAATAAAGCGAAACAAAACGCATCCGCGGCGCGGATGCGTTTTTTGTCTGCGAAAAGCGCGGCCTGCGCCGCGCTTTCCCTTCCTCCCTGTCTGCGTCTCCTGTTGAGACGTCCCCTGTGTTGACTGATCGATGGTAGTATAGCAGAATATTCGCAAAATGTCCAGCCGCGCGGCCACGCAAAGCCAACATTTACCGCCGATTTTAACGCATATCGTACCGCTGCCGGGCAAAACTACCGTTGCGATACCCGACAAGCGATCTTTGCTTACGCGAAGGTACGCAAGGGCATTTGCCCATGATTTGAAAGGAGAACAACTATGTCTACCAAGAACAGCAACAAGCTGAATGTCCCCGAAGCCAAGGCCGCTATGGATCAGTTCAAGATGGAGGCCGCCTCTGAGGTCGGCGTGAACCTGAAGAACGGCTACAACGGTCACCTGACCAGCCGCGAGGCTGGCTCCGTGGGCGGCCAGATGGTCAAGAACGTGTGTCCCATACGAACTGCGAGTTTCAAACGGGCTGACCGAACAGCACTGGGGCATGAAGCTGAGGTAAGATACATAGCAGGCATCACAATATAGAGAAGCGCATGAGCCACCTTGTAGCTTCTTTATTACCTATTATTGAAAAGCTACCAATCAAAAGCAACTGAATCAACAAGCGAACGAACGGGAAATCCATGAAAGGTGTTTTTAGGGGGACTGTAAATTGAATACACCTAAGGAATGCGCGGATAGCCTTCAAAAATCTTCCAAGTGTATTCCCCCCTTCAACAATACGTTCTCGCTCGTATGTTTTGAACCTCTTTCGGTCTAGTGAGTCAGGAGGGGGCTATCTGACCCAATTGTATTTTGACATATTTTGAGCTATAGGAATAGTCCCCTCTTTCTACCATTCTTTCCATGTAGAAGGAGGGGACCTGCTCAGTTATTCAATCGTGCGGTGTAAAAATTCGCCCAAAATTCACGCTTTTCGTTCACTCGTGGGAATGAAATCCACTTTCCTACAGAGAGAGGCCATTCGGTACGAATAACTACGGCTTTTGCCTCGAAGCACTTGCGGAAGATGCTTTCGTTTTGATACACGCAGCGAATTCCTGCGCCTTTTTCCAGTCATGAGCTATCAGAGAAGCTGTTGGCAAACAAGACCGGCGATATGCTGTGAGACCACAAACGACTGAGCAGGCTCAGAAGCGCAAAAGCAACTCCGGAGCCCGCTCTTATGAAGAGGTTTATACACACCCGATAGTGAGCAATATGTTGGCGTATGTGCGCTGCTCACCGGTGCTGATGGCCAAAGCGATCCCGTCACAGGCGTCATAGAACGCCTGCCGGCTATGGCCTTCCAAGGGCAGATCGCTCAGACGGCGGAAGTCCGAAAAGATCTCCGGCTCTTCGCCATCTTCCCGTGTCATCACTTCGGCCCGCTCAAAGGGAACTACATCGCACAGTGCCTCCAGTACCTCTGTCACGGTGGGGCAGCCCCGGCGCAAGCCCAGATAGACCTTCGCCGCATTGCCGGTTTTTTCTGCCAGCGGGTAATTTCCGTCCGCAATGAGTATTTTGCTGCCATGGCCGCACCGCGAAAGCACGTCCATGATCTCAGGGTGGATACAGGTGGTTTTCAGCATATCAGACCTCCGCTTTCTCGTTAGCCCGCAGCTGCCCCAACGTTCCGCCGGGATGCCAGCGGACGTATTGCTGCGGCGTCACATCTGCGTCAGATTGCAGGAGCACGCTCAACGCTTGCAGAACCACTGTTTCTGCAAGAATAGACATCCGAGGTGCGCGGTTCAGCGGCCCGCCCTCGTTTTCCACTGCCGCCAACAGATGTACATCGCTCTGTTGGGCCAGCCAGGACGTCTCGTGGCCGGTCACGCCGATAATACGGCAACCATTGGCCTTTACCGCCGCTACCGTCGCTTTCATTTCAGCCGTCTCGCCGCTGTTGGAGATAAAGATCACCACATCGCCGGGTACGAGCTGACCGCAGGAACCGTGGACGGCCTCTGTCCCGTGCAGGAAATAAGCCGGCGTGCCTGTGGAAGAAAACAGGGATGCCAGATAGCCCGCCAAATGTGCCGGTTTCCCGATACCGGAGATGTGCAGCCGGTTCCCGTCCCGCTTCGCGGTACAGATCAGCTCCGCAGCCCGCTCCAGTGCCGGATAGTCCAGTGTTTCCACGACCTCCTGCATCTGAACCTGCACACTTTGACAGAAGTATTCATAATCTTTTTTACACTTGTGTTCCATAGTCACTATCTTCTCTCCTCAAGTTGACCGCAGCACGATATCATTCCAGAACGGACATATCCAGCCCGGATCGCTCCGCCCTCTCTTTAACCTCCGCGAAGGTAGGCAGCGAGGGCATTGCGCCCAGCCGTGAGACAGTCAGTGCCGCCGTATTGGCCGCAAAGGAGAGCGCTGTTTTCTGATCCGCGCCGGCACAGACGGCAAAGCAGAACGATGCGACAAACGAGTCGCCTGCCGCCGTCGGGTCTGCTGCCGTGATATCCTTGACGCAGGGGCAATAGAGGAATTCCTGCCGGTTTAGCAGCACCGCACCGCCAGAACCCAGAGTGATGATCACATTCTCCACGCCCTGCTCCAGCAGTTTTTGTGCCGCACGCCGGGCGTCCTCCATATCCGGGCGGCCATCTTCGTTTCTGATGTGGATGCCCGTCATGCTCTCTGCCTCGTGCTCATTGGGGGAGATATAGGTCAGCCGCGCCAGCAGATCCTTCGACAACGGTGCGCTGGGGGCAGGATTGAGCATGACCGGAACGCCCCTCTCATGGGCGTAGCGGCAGACCAGCTCGTTGATCTCCATGGGGATCTCCAACTGCAGTACCACCATATCGTACTGGGCAATCTCATCCTTTAGGAATGCGACATCCTCCGGGTGGATGGCCATGTTGGCGCCGGAAATAACGATAATCCGGTTTTTCGTAGATCCATCTGCCGCTTTTTCGAGGATAATGACGGAGCAGCCTGTATTTTCCCGGGCGTCGCACATAACGTGTTGGGTATTCAGCCCGGCCTTATGGCAGGCGTTCAGCATTTCCTCCGCGTTGCTGTCGCAGCCCATCTTGCCGACCATAGTTACATCCGCGCCCAGCAGGCTGGCCTGCACCGCCTGATTTGCGCCCTTTCCGCCAGGAGCTTTATGAAAATCATCGCCCAGCACCGTCTCCCCCTCTGCGGGGAACACGCTGGTCGTCGCGATCTGGTCGAGGACGAAGCTGCCGACCACCAAAATGTTGGGTTTGTGCTTCATAACTGTACCTCCGTGTTATACTGCGGGGACTGTTTTATATTCCGCCTCTTCCAGCGCTTTCATCAGCGCCGCAGTGTCCTCTGCCGAGACTTCCTCCATGGGCTTGCGCATCCGGGCTGTTTCGATAATGCCCCACTGCTTCAGGATCGCCTTATAGCAGCCAATGTTGTTCTTGGCGCACAGAATGGCATTGAGCACGTTTGTCTTGCGCTGCAAACGCGTGGCAGAAGCCCAGTCATTGCGGGCCATGGCCTCGCGCACAGCCACATAATGCTCGGACACGATCATGGCGTTGCCGGAGATGACACCCTTGCCGCCTACGGCCACTACCGCCTCATACAGATGATCCGGCCCGACCAACACGTCAAACGCACCGTTGCGGACAGTCATCAGCTGCTGCAGCCGTGTCATATCGGGGTAGCTGTACTTGACACCGACCACATTGGGGCAAGCCTGCGCCACACGCTCCGCCAGAGCAGGCGTGATGTCGTTTACCGCGTTCTGAGGGATACCGTACATATAGATGGGGAAATCTGCGGGAACGCTGTCCGAGACTTCTTTGTAGTAGGACAGCAGCGCGTCGTCCGACAGCTGGAAATACCACGGCGTCACCACGCCCACGCCGTCCGCACCGCAGGCAGCAGCGTGCTGGGCCAAGCGAATGGTACTGGAGGTGTTCGCTGCGCCGACCTGCGCAAAGACCGGCACGCGGCCTGCGGCCTGCCGTACCACTGTCTCCACCACCAGAATGCGCTCGTCATCCGTCAGGTAAGCCATTTCGCCAGTCGTTCCGCAAGGATACAGGCAGTCCACACCCTTGTCGATAAGAAAATCCGTAAGACGCTGGAGGGACAAAACATCTACATGGTCGTCCTCGGTCAGCGGCGTCACCATGGGGATCACAACACCATACATTCTTTTCATATCCATGCTCCTCTTTCAGTCAGCTTTTTGCCGTCTCGTCGGCCACAAATCTGCCGATCCTGCGGATGCCCTCGCAGATGTTTTCCATGCTGGTCGCATAAGAGATGCGTACATAGTTCTCGCAGTCCGGGCCGAAGCCTGTACCCGGCACAAGACCCACATGGTAGTTTCTCAGCAGCTTAGTGGCAAAGTCCGCTGCCTTCATGCCTGTACCCGCGATGTTGACGAAAGCGTAGAACGCACCCTGCGGTTTTACGCAGGACAGGCCCGGGATCTCGTTGATCATTTGGTAGACCACGTCGCGGCGCTCCTGGAAGGACGCCACCATCATGTCCAGATACGGTTGGGTCTGCTCACCGCTCAGGGCCTCTATGCCGGCCCACTGCACCGCGGTGTTGACGCAGGAGCAGGAGTTCTCGTTGATCTTGCCGATGGCCTCGATCAGATCCGCCGGACCGGCCACATAGCCCAGCCGCCAGCCGGTCATGGCATAGGTCTTGGAGAAGGACTGGATGATGATGGTGCGATCCTTCATTCCGTCGATCATCGCGGGACTCCAGAACTTCATGCCGTCAAAGATGATATTATAGTACACCTCGTCACTGACAAGGTACAGGTCATGACGGGTGACAAAATCACACAGCGCCAGCAGATCCTCATACTGGATCACTGCGCCGGTGGGGTTGTTGGGGGAGTTCAGCAGCACAGCCCGAGTCTTGTCCGTCACCGCCGCCTCCAGATCCTCGATACGGTAGGTGAAATTGTTCTCTTCCCGCAGCGGAACGCGAACTGACTTACCGCCGGCCAACACCGGATGATTCGGATGGTTGGACCAGGCCGGGTCGCCCACGATCACCTCATCGCCTTCGTCCAGAATGGCCGCGAATGTCAGGCGCAGACCATCCATGCCGCTGTTGGTGATGACGATTTCTGTGGACGCATCGTAGTGCTTTCCGTAGATCTGTTCCATCTTTTGAGAGACAGCCTCTTTCAGCTCTGACAGTCCCGCGTTGGGCGCGTACTTTGTCTTTCCCTCCGCGATAGCGCGGATGCAGGCCAGCGCCACATTGGGGGGGGCGATAAAGTCGGGCTCTCCCACGGTAAAGGAGATCATATCGTCACAGGTCTTGGCGATCCGCTCCTGTTCCTCCAGAAACAGACGGATCATGGAACGTTCCAAGCAGGCTCCTGCTCTTGAAATCTTTTTCATAGTCGTAAGTGCTCCTTCAAGTTATGTTCTGTTTCTGTCAGACCACCACGATGGGCAGTCGGCAGGAAAAGCCGTAAAACAATTCACCGGAACACAGGCCGGACGCCTGCTCCAATTCTTCCACCGGGATCTCCCGCTGACCTTGGCGGCCCAGCAGCACCGCTTCGTCGCCCACGGCAACACCGGGAATATCTGTCACATCAACCATGATCTGATCCATGCATATCGTGCCCAATACCGGTGCGTATTCGCCGTGGATCAGCACACGGCAGCGGTTCAGCAGTGTTCGGGTGTAGCCGTCCGCATAACCGATGGGCAGGGTAGCGATCACGCTTTCTCGCTTAGTGACAAACTTCCGCCCGTAGCTGATGGCCGTTCCGGCAGGGACGGTCTTCAGGTGGATGACCTTACACTTCACCGACATGACTGGCTTGACCTTCACCGTCTCGTGGTCGTGTACGCAGGCCGGATAGCAGCCCCAAACGATCGTGCCCGGACGGACAGCCTCGTAGAATACCTCCGGCAGACGGAAGATGGACGGGCTGTTGGCCGCCGTGCGCAGCGGGATAGGGACGCCGGCCTTCGTCAGCTGCTCATAGAACCAGTCGAAGCGCTCTTTTTGCAGATAGGTATACGTCAGATCTTCCAGATCTGCCGATGAAAAGTGGGTCATCAGGCCGAAAACGGAAACATTGGGCAGCTCCGGAATCTTCTTGACTTCCCGGACAGACGTTTCATCCGGCAGGAAACCGATACGCCCCATGCCGGTATCCACCGTGATCATCAGAGAAATATTCCGCTTTTCCTCGCTGCCGATGTGGGAGTATACCTCTGCCTCCCGCAGCTCGGAGATCAGCGGGACGACGTTCAGCCGAACGGCGGCACGGGCCAGTTCCTCCGGAATCAGCCCCATCATCACGATGGTGCAATCCACACCGGCATCCCGCAGCTCCTTGGCCTCCGCCAGCGTAGCTACCGCCAGCATATCCACGCCGCAATCCATATACGCCTGAGCTACTTCCTTCGCGCCGTGACCGTAGGCATTGGCCTTTGCCACGCCGATGATCCGGCTGCTGCCCACCCGCTGCTGCACCGCGCGGATGTTGTCCCGCAGCCGTGTGCCGTCGATCTCGACCCAGGCCGTTCTCAGAATGCTCTCATAATCAAACACAAGTCGTTCCTCCCATTTCTCAGTGGTGCAGGATCACGGACAGGAACTGCTTCAACCGCTCGTCCTCGGTGTCCTCGAAGAATGTCTTGCTGTCGGTGTCCACCCGGATCTTTGCGCCCTCCAGGAAGCACACGCGGGAGGCGACCTCGCGGGCGAAGCCCATTTCGTGGGTCACGATGACCATGGTCATGCCGATCTGGGACAGGCGGCGGATGGCGTCCAGCACTTCCTTGATCATCTCAGGGTCAAGGGCGGAAGTGGGCTCATCGAACAGCATCAGATCGGGTTCCAGCATCAGTGCGCGGACGATGGCCACACGCTGTTTTTGTCCGCCGGACAGCTGATGGGGGTATGCGTCCAGCTTGTCCGCGATGCCAAAAACTTCCAGATACTCCTTTGCTTTCTGCAGCATCTCGTCCTTGTTCTTTTTCTGTGTCTTTATCGGCGCGATCAGCAGATTGTCTTTCACCGTCAGGTTGCTGAACAGGTTGAACTGTTGGAACACCATGCCGATGTGCTTGCGGATCTCGCGGATGTTCCGGTGTGTGACCTCCTGACCGCGGTAGATGATCTTACCACTGTCGATCTTTTCCAGACCATTGATGGTACGCAGCAGCGTACTCTTGCCGCCGCCGGACGGACCGCAGAGCACCACGACCTCATGCTCATAGATATCCAGGCTCATGCCGTCCAAAACGGTGAGACTGCCGAATTTTTTCGTAACATCCTGGAGGGATACAACGATGTTGTTATTCTCAGACATATTTATCACCCATAATCCTTTTTACAACGGTACGCTCCAGCCGCTTGCCCAGCCACGTCAGGAAGTGGCACATGATGAAGAAGATCACCAGAATGTACGCATAGATCTCCAGCGGATAGGAGTACTTGGGAAGCAGCAGCTGCGCACGGCGCAAAACATCCATACAACCGATGGTGGCCGCCACAGACGTACCCTTGACCAGCATGACGATCTGGCCTATCAGCGCGGGGATCGTCACCAGCATGACTTGAGGCAGTACGATGTATACAATGGTGTGTATCAGCGGCAGGTTCAGCGCTTTGGCCGCTTCCCACTGGCCTTTATCCACCGACAGGAATCCGCCCTTGACGATCTCCATCATATACGCACCCTCCACCAAAGAGATGGACAGCACGGAGATCCAGAACTGCGTGCCACGTACCAGCGTAGCGTAGAAGAAGAGCAGTACAATGATAGTAGGGATACCGCGGCACACTACGGCGTAAAGGCCCAGAATCTGATCTACCACCGGGATCTTCAGGCTGCGGATCGTACCGAATACGATACCGATCAGCAGGGAGAACAGCAGACATGCACCGATGAGCTTCAGCGTCATGGGCATACCCTGCCCAAGCATCGTTTTGACAACGATAATATAGCGATCCTGCATTGTCATACGGCGCACGCCTCCTTCCCTTCGTCACTGATCTCCGTGCGATCCGATGTGCTGCGGGCGTTGTTCTTGGCTTTGACGATACGGCGAATACCCTGCACGATCAGGAACAGGATCAGGTAGATTCCCGCACCGACCAGATACGATGTAACGGGGTTAAAGCTATAAATGTTGACCTGATTGCACTGATAGGTCAGCTCGCAGATGGTGATCCACATCAGCATGGATGTATCCTTGATGATAATGGAGATCATGTTGATGAGGGAGTCCAGTACCTTTTTCAGCGCCTGCGGGATCAGAAAATAGATCATTGTCTGGAACTTGCTGAAGCCCAGTGCATAGGCGGCCTCGCTTTGTCCCGCATCGATGCTTTGCAGGCCGCCGCGGACGATCTCCGCCACGAAAGCGCCATCGTTCAGCACTAAGGCGATAACGCCCATCATTCCAGCAGATACACTTACATAGCGCGAAACGCCGTAAAACAGAAAATATAGCTGCACCAGCAACGGAGTTTCGCGGAAAAAGCAGATATAAGCTCTGACGATCGGCCCGAGGATTTTCGGCTTGCGGAAGCTGAGCGCGCCTATCAGAATGCCCCAGACCATTGCGATTACGATCGCGATCGCTGCGTATTTCAACGTGAGCAGCGTGCCGCTCCAAAAACGCGGCCAATACGCAACGACGATACTCCAATCAAAAGACATGGTATGTTCCTCGCTTGGTAGATTTGCGACGTCTTACTTTTCGGCCCATCGCATAAAACCAACTTGTCCAATTCTTCATTTGGTTTCCCTGTGCATGGAAAACTGCGGCGGGGGAGGCGGTAAGCCTCCCCCGCCGCAGGCGTTTTGTCAGTTACTGCGCTGTTCGATCAACTGCGCACAGATTAATAGGCAACACCGTAGATGTTGGGTTCCCATTCAAAGCCCATCCACTGCTTATACAGGTCGGCATAGCCGCCAAAACTCTTCAGCTTAGTCAGGTAGAGGTTGAATACTTCAACAGTCTTGTCGCCGCTGGCGAAGGCAAAGCCGTAGAGCTGCGCGTCACCGCGCTCAGGCAGCAGGCGCAGGTCGGGGTTGGAGTTCATCGGCCCGGCAAAGACGATGCTGTCGTCCATAGAAACGTCGATAACGCCAGACTTCAGGGCTTCCTGCCAAGTACCCAGAGGCAGCACCACGATCTCGGCATCGGGGAACTGCTCCTTGATGATAGCCTCATAGACAGAGCCGGATGCAATGCCGAACTTGACGCCGGGAGCCTTCAGATCTTCCACACTCTGGAAGGAGGAATTCTTATCCACGATCCACATGGAGTAATCCACCAGCCAGGGATCAGAGAAGTCAATGGCGGCCTCACGGTCGAGACGCATATTCATGTTAGCTGCGATGAAATCCACTTTGCCGGTGTTGACGGCTGCCAGCATCGCGGACCACTCCAGCACTTCCCACTTAATGGTAACGCCCAGCTGATCTGCAAAATCGCGGACCATATCAGGAATAAATCCAGTAGGTTCACTTTCGCCGGCCTCCGTGAAGATGATGTTCTCAATGGTAGGGTCGATGCCGACGGTCATATAGCCATTGGCCATAATGCGCTCGTAGGCATTCTGAGTCGTTGTGCCGCCAGCCTCAGAGCCGGCATCCTTGCTGCCGCAGCCAACCAGGCAGGTAATGGTCAGCGCCAGCGCCATAATCAGTGCGAAGGTCTTTTTCATTTCGTGCATCTCCTTTTTGTTCTTAAAATTTCTATTTCAATGGAGACTCCTCCATCAAAAACTTCCGCATCTCCACAGGCAGTTCAGAAATCGCAAGCCATGCATTTTCCTGTTACCGAACGAGAGAGCATTTTTGAATAGTAAAGCGTTTTACTATTTACACAACAAGCATTCTTGATGCACTTTTCGCATACCGATCGCTCGTGTCGTTTTTCTTTTTAAAGCCTGCACACACTATCGCGGCAGATAAGTTTTGGTTCATATATGCTGTTGCTGTCTCGCATAGGGTCTTTCCCGCCGGCCTCGATCATCGCCACCAGCCGCCGGAATGCACCGTGTGTCATCTCATCCACCGGCTGCCGTATCGTCGTCAGCCCCGGCGTGATAATGGTACTGAAATCCAAATCGTCAAATCCAACGATGGACATGTCGCTCGGCACGCGTACGCCCTCCATCTGGGCAAACTTATAAAGCTCATAAGCCAGCGTGTCGTTATGAGCAAACACGGCGGTGACGCCTTTTCTTCGGAAGTCTCCTACGGCTCTGTGATTTCCACTGAAGCCGTTGCTCAACTGGCATACCAACTCCGGATCATACGGAACGCCATATTCCGCCAAGGCCATCTTGTATCCTTTCAGACGCTGGGCCGCAGTGTAAACGCGCAGCGGATATGTGTAGTATCCGATCCGTCGATGTCCCATTTCCAGCAAATGCTTCGTGGCTGTATATCCCCCGTACATGTTGTTAACCGTATACGTCGGCACATCCAGACCATCAATTTGACGGTCAATGGCCACTACCGGGGAGGGAAGCGTCCGAATCAGCTCTGCCAGCTGTTCATTTTCCTCCTGCTTGGGGCTGTCTGACTTGATAATCAGTATCCCGTCCACACAATAATCGATAAACGTGTTGATATACGCGCAATCCTTGTTGATGCTGTTGTTGGAATTCCCGCAAATGACCCGATAGCCGGCCTGATCCGCTTCGTGTTCCGCCGCTTTCAGCACCATGCCGAAAAACAGGTTGCAGTTGTCTGGGAGGATCAGCCCAATGATGTTTGACTTTTTTGTTACCAGATGGGACGCCAGCTTGTTGGGATGGTAGTTGAGCTGTTTGGCTGCATCCAATATTCTGGCTTCTGTTTGGGCTGATATATTTCTAGTCTTTCCGTTCAGAACCAATGAGACCGCCGTAATGGAACAGCCAGCCGCCATTGCAACGTCGCGGATCGTTGTTCGCATGAATTAATCCTCCAAGGCAGTATGTAAAACGTTTGACTTGTTTCTTTCTTTAATGTTATCATCCTATTCCTGAAATTGTCAACTAGAATGATTTACGAATATTTTCGTCGTTTTTTGGTGGAGTATCCAAATTTGCCATTTTTACCCTCCGATAAAACGTGCTCTTGCTCATCCCCATCTGCCGCATAGCCTCGGCAGCGGTGATCTCCCCACGCCGCCACTTAACCATGACTTTCTCAAGTTCCGGCGGTTGAATGGGCTTACGCCCTTTGTAAACGCCGTTGTCCTTGGCAATGGCGATGCCTTCCCGTTGGCGTTGGAGGATATATTCCCGTTCCAGTTCCGCCACCGCGCCGAATACGGTCAGCATAAACTTGCCGGTAGGCGTGGTGGTGTCGATGGCTTCCTTCTTGCTGACGAACTCCACGCCCTTGGCGGATAGCTTCTCCACCAGCTCCAGCAGGTCGCGGGTATTGCGGGCAAAACGGCTGACGGACTCCACGATCACCGTGTCGCCCCGCCGGACGTATTCCATCATCTTTTGCAGCTCTGGGCGATTTGTATTCTTGCCGCTCATGCGGTCGATGTAGACCTCATCCACCCCCAACTGCTCCATCAACAGCTCTTGCCGTGCCGTATTTTGATCGGCGGTGGATGTGCGGATATAGCCGATTTTCAATCGCAATACTTCCTTCCCTTGTAAATTCATATTTATTTTGTTATACTATGCATACAAAATGGCGTTTTGATGGGAGGTGCCCTCGGTGAAAACACATACTCTAAGCGAAATCAAGGCTATTGTGTCGCGTCTTGCCAAGCAATATGGCGCAGAGCGCATCTATCTGTTCGGTTCCTATGCCCGTGGAGATATGACAAACGGCAGTGATATTGATTTGCGGATTGACAAGGGCAGCATCCGCGGCTTTCAGTTGGCGGGGCTTCTGCTCGACCTGGAGGACTCCCTTGGCGTGCCGGTAGACCTTGTCCCCACCACCAGCCTTGACTCGCGTTTTCTTGACTCCATACGTAAAGATGAGGTGCTGCTGTATGAAGCCTCTTGACCGCAACATCGGTGCTCTGGAGCATATCGTTGTCTACTGCCAGCAAATCGAGCAGACTGTTGAACGCTTCGGCAACAGCGCTGAGACATTTCAGAACGATCCCATTTACCGCAATGCCGCCGCACTTTGTATTTTGCAGATCGGTGAGTTGGTGGGTAAGCTGACAGACGAATTCCGTGAACAGCACCCCGCCGTGCCTTGGCGTCAAATCAAGGCTATGCGGAATATTGTCGCGCATAGCTACGGCACTGTCGATCCCGAAATCACATGGGAAATTATCACGGATGAAATTCCTCAACTAAAGGCATATTGCGAACAAATCATTACCGCCGAACAATAACGTAGTCCCAATAGAGTCCTTCCCGCAGATGGCACCTGCCAAAATGCGGGAAGTGACCCTATTGGAACTCTTTTTTCGTGTACCGTTAGGGTACACCCTATTGGCACATCAACAGGGGTCGTCATCCTGCGGTACCCAGGTACGAGGAGTTCGGGTCGATCAGCTTTCGCGGATTCACCGCGACCCGTAGATAACACGTTGAGATATGACCGTGCACATCTTTTTCAAGACTAATTCTCAGCCCATTTCGCTGAAACCAGCGGCATCGCTGACGCTCACCCTCTCCCTGCCAAGCCCTGTCTCGATATATCTCTCCCTTAGGGCGTTGGCAATACAGTCGGTCTCGCATTCTTTTGTAATCATTATTCGTAACCTTCTTGCTCAACTCAAAAGTGTGGATCGAAAGCCCGTCCGGTTCTATCCGGAATGTCCCTGCGTTCTTCTTCATCAGTCGTACCTCCTAAAACTTTACTCCTTATCTACTCTCAACCCAGCGTATATGGCGCTTCATCGCGCTTCATTGGATAAATTTTCTCTTTAACAATAGGCTTCGGAGCAAAAAAGACGGTGCTTATTGAGTCCTTTGCCTCTCAGCACCGTCGGTCTTTTACCTGCTTCGCGCTATCTTCGATTTTCAGCCGCATCAGCCTAAATTCTGCCTCGGTTATCGTCCCTTGATCCAGCAGCAGCTGATTGAACCACATCAGCATTCCCCACCGGTAGGCATTGTCTCGTGTCTGTGTCCGGTCTGTCATTGTCCGGCCTCCTCATTTGTATGTACTCCACATCACCTCGCAACTCGATGTGTATATTTTTGTTTTCCCATTCTTCAAAAAAGGAATGACCCCCACGGCAATCTTTTCCGTAGGGATCATTTTTTATTCACTTTTGTGGCGCTATTAGCGTGATCAGATCCAGAAGTATATTCTGTGCGGCCTTTGGCAGCCATGACAGCTTGTCAACTGATAGCACCAGTGTTGCGCAGAGTCTGCTTTCCCCATCGACTGGCAGGCGAACATTTCTGCTCTTGCCCACCAAATAGTCTGGTTGCTGTTCCCTCACTGTCTTGATGACCGTGAGCCAGTCACATTCAATCGGCATAAGCATCGCCGCAACCTCGGTCAGCACGTCCTCGCGTATTTGCAGTGTCGGCACACGATAACGATGCCCGTTCTTTCCCGTTACTTGAAATCCCCGAACATAGCCCCAAATGTCAGTGCCATCCGCTTTTTTCATCGGGAATTCTCCTTTGACCGGAACGGCCATAAAGTGCTTACAATTTTCTAGCGTAACCATCGCGGTCAGCAGGTTTCGGAACAGTCCCCAGCTATCGGCCTCATAGCTGAGAAGGTGCTTCGGATCGTCCACCGGAAGGTTATCTATGGGTGGTGAGTACACTGCGGGCAGCAGTGTGTGTAACCATCCGTTTAGGGTATTCTGTCCTTCTTCCCTCGTCCAAAATCCCATGTCAAACAGGTAGGACTCAAGCTCCCGCAGCACCATCATCTGTGTCTCCAGCCAAAGACGCTGTAGTCCTTTATGTTTGGGAGTCCCGCGCTTTTGATTGTTCTCACTGATCCTTTGATTTGCCCGGTCACATGCGTCTTTTAACGCCATTTCTTTTGAACAAGCGCCTTTCCTATCCTCGGAGAATAAATCCGCCGTCATCCACAACAGGAAATTTCGGATCAGCCCCTGTACCCCCGCAGCGTCCCATCCATCGGACTGCCACGCCCGCGCCAATATCTTACCATTGATCCGGATAGGTTCGACTATCCCACATGCACTTTTCTTCCGATATTCCATTCTTTCTGCATAGATCCTTTACATGTTTCTGCGCCTCATTCTCGTTCGGGAAATATGCAATGTCCGACCATATTCCCTTTTCGCCCCTCCACACACCTTTGTGCTCATGCAGCATTCCGGCTTCGCCGTTATCATACTGATACTGCCAAACCGTCAGTTTTCTTTTAACTTTCTCTGCGCTGTTCTGCTTTCTTTTCACAGAGCTACCCTCCTTATGAGTATTTCTAATTCTGTTCCTTGCCCATTCAAAAAAGAATGACATGTCTCTTCAACATAGAAAAGGTCGGAGAGGAAAAAGGCGGAATGCCAAGAAATTTTTATTATATATTCTATTTTTAAATTTTACAAAGACACAATAACATGATAACGCAAATTTTTCAAGCGTAGTTTCTCTTTTGTGGTTGTTTTCTACTTTGCGATTTGTTACAATAAAGAACATGATACAACGAACTGGTTCGGAGGCATACCATGGACATTCACGACATCCGGCAGCAGCTGCGGACAAAGAGCATATATGACATTCCCCTGCGGGTGACGTACTACGCCCGTGTGTCCTCCGAGTCTGACGAACAGCTGAACTCACTGGGCAATCAGATCCAATACTACGAGGACTTCATCCGCCGGAATGCCGCATGGACGTTCGTTCCCGGCTACATTGACGAGGGCTTATCCGGCATCTCCACCAAGCACCGTGAGAACTTCAACCGCATGGTCGAGGATGCAGCGGAGGATAAATTTGATCTGATCATCACCAAGGAGATCTCCCGCTTTGCCCGCAACACACTGGACTCCATTCAGTTCACGCGGCAGCTCCTCGGTTACGGTGTGGGTGTGTTTTTCCAGAATGACAACATCAACACCTTCGATGAGGACTCCGAGCTGCGGCTGTCCATCATGTCTTCCATTGCCCAGGACGAGCTGCGCAAGCTCAGCAGCCGTGTAAAATTTGGCCATCAACAGGCCATCAAGAATAACGTGGTGCTGGGCAACAGCCGCATTTTCGGCTATCGCAAGGAAGACCGCAGGCTGGTCATTGACGAGGAACAGGCACCTATGGTACGGGAGCTGTTCGAGCTGTACGCCACAGATCAATACAGCATGAAGCAGATCGAAACCATCTTTTGGGAGAAAGGCTACCGTAACCTCAACGGCAAGAAAATCGCCCACACCACCATGTCCAATATGATCTCCAATCCAAAATACAAGGGCTACTATGTAGGAAACAAGGTCAAGGTGGTGGATATGTTCACCAAAAAGCAGAAGTTCCTCCCACCGGAGGAATGGGTGATGTTCAAAGACGAGACGGGCGAGATCGTGCCCGCCATTGTCTCCGAAGAGCTGTGGGAGCAGGCCAATGCGGTTCTGCGCCGCCGCAGCGACGACGTAAAGAACCGGCAGGGCGTCTGCAACCACGCCAATCTGCTGACCGGAAAGCTCTACTGCACTTGCTGCGGCACCGCCTACTACCGCCGGGAGTCTCAGGACAGACAGGGCAACAAGAACAGCAAATGGGTCTGCTCCGGCAAGATCAAAAACGGCGCGGACTCCTGCGCCTCCTTCCCCATCTATGAGGACGAGATCAAACCCCTGCTGCTGGATGTGTTCCGCGATACGGAGGCCAGCGCAGAGGCGCTGATCGAAGAATATGTAGAATTATATAAATCTCTGAACCGTGGCGGTAAGCTGGATAAGCAGATTGTCTCGCTGCAAAAGCAGCTGGAAACCGTGGAGCAGAAGCGCATGAAGCTGCTGACCTATAACGCCCAGGGAAAGCTGGATGATGCAGATTTTCTCGCTATGAACAAAAAATGCTCCGCTGAGGCAAAGGAACTGCAAACGCAGTTGGCAGAGGCGCTTACACAGCAGGAATCCACCGGCAGTCTAAAGCAGCAGCTGGATACGATTCGCACCGTCCTGCGTAACGCCCAGAAGGATGCCGCCAAGGGTGTGATAACCAAGGAATTTGTCACCCGCTATATCGACAAGATCTTTGTCACGCCGGAGGAGGATGGTTCTCTGCGGCTGGATATCAAGATTTTCACCGGTGAGAGCTGTGAAAAGCACCTGCAAAGCCTGCGGCGTCAGGCAGCGGCGCAAACCGTTGTGCCGCAAGCGGTTGCGGCGTTTTCACCGGTTGATGATCCCGAAGTTTCTACGGGTCACACGGTCAAGAAGATGATCGAGTCCTACGAGAAGAATCTGTAAACGGCTCTTTTCTATGACGCGGAAAGACCGGCTTGCGCCGGTCTTTCTGCGTTATAGTGCCCTTTCTGCGTCACTCGAACAGGCCCGCCTGACCGGGCACTTCGCCGTGGCCGATGGCCTGCAGCTGGCGGACGTTCTCCGCCGTCAGCGCGTCGCTGATGGCCATTTTCCGGATGATGTTCCGCACCGTTACGTCCAGCCCGGTGCCCTCCCGGTAGTCGGCAGGGAACATGAAGTCCACCCGTCCCTTGGCCAGCAGATCCTCCACGCCGGCGCGGTTGCCGCTCTGGTACACGGCGATGGCCTGCCCGCCGTAGGCGCGCATCATCTTCATGCAGGGCACGTCGGAAAGGCCGTCGCCCACATAGATCATGTTGGTGAAGGGCACCCGCTTGCTGTCGTCGGGCATGGAGTCGTTGAGCTCCTTGTCGCGGGCGATGTCGAGAATGCCCTTGTTGATGCGGTAGACGAACTGCGTCTTGTTCGTGAAGTTGACGTCCAGCTTCGGCCAGGCGGCGAGGCCGCTTTCGTCGTAATAGAACTCGCAGGCGTAGATCTGCTTGAACTCGTGGGCGATGCCGCTGCCCTCGATGATCTCCTTCAGGCCGGAGGACAGCACATAGTGCTCCACCTCCACGCCCAGACTGGCGCCGAAGGCATTGATGCGGCCGAACCACTCCCGCACGCCGGGGAACAGCTCCATGCTGCGGCCGCACTGCACCAGAAAGTCCCGCTTGAGCACCCTGCCCTGGGCGCGGCACTCGGCCATCATGGTGTACATATACGCCAGCAGGCCGTCCATGCGGTTCTCCCGGCCGAAGGTGTTGGCCTTGCTCCAGAACTGGGCGGGGGTGTAGCCCAGAGCGGGGATGAAGGCGTAGTCCTCCATATCGGTGGTGCAGAGGGTCTTGTCAAAATCGTACAGCAGGGCGATGATGGGCTTTGTCATGGCTTCTCCTCCGTAGGAAAAAGGCGGCGCAAGGCCGCCTTTTATTCGTATCCGTTGTTACTTGTCCCCGTCGTAGTTGCGGCCGAACTTCAGCTCATCCAGACTCAGGCGGAAATCGCTGGGGATGGCGCTGCCGTCTATGGGCGGCATTTTGATGGTCGGCTCGTCGGTGACGGCCGGGGCGGGCTTCTCCGCCTCTGCCTCGGTGTAGTGGCTGAGGATATCCTGCTCGATGGAGGACACCACGTCGTCCTTGGGCGCAGCCGCAGGCGCGGCGGCGGGCTTCTCCGGCGCGAAGTCCAGCTCCGGCAGAGACAGCAGGAACGCGCTGTGTGCCTTGCACAGCTCCTCGCTGCGGCGGATGAACTCGGCGGTCTTTTCCTGAGCGTATTGCAGCTTCCGCTCCGCCGCCTGCCGCTCGTCGTCCAGACGGTGGATCTCCTGCTGGGCCTCCGCCCGGGCATCGGAGAGGATCTGCTCCTTCTCCACCTGCGCGTCCTGCACCAGCTTGGCGGCCATCTTCTGCGCCGTCAACAGCGCCTGACGCATGGCCTCCTCGGTGGAGCGATATTCCTCCACCTTCTCGGCCAGCACCTTCAGCTTGGCCTTCAGAGTGACGTTCTCCTTGAACAGCGCGGTGTAGTCCTCGGTCAGCGCGTCCAGAAACTCGTCCACGGACGCCATACTGTATCCGCCGCTGCCGAACGACGCCTTGGGAAATACTTTTTCGGAAACTTCCTGCGGTGTAAACATACCGATCCCTCCGTTGTTATTTATAGTTTACAGATACAAGCCGTTGTTTTCCAGCTCGTCGATGAGATCACCCATGATGTCCACGGAATAGGGGGTGATGATGTAGGTGTTGGCGGCGACCTTCTTGATCTTGCCCTCGCCGGCGTAGGCCACGCCGGACAGGAAGTCGATAAGGCGGCGCGCCACGTCCTTGTTGGTGGACTCCAGATTCAGCACCACGGTGCGCTTCTCCTTGAGATGATCCGCGATCTCAGAGGCGTTCTCGAACCGCTCGGGCTTCACCAGCACCACCTTCAGCTGGGTGGTGGCGTGGATGTTCACCACCTTGTTGTGGCGATCCTCGCTGCGGCGCTCCTCCCGGCGCTCTTCCCGGCGCTCCTCCTTGCGGTCGTCGAACAGGGAGCGGGATTCCTTCGCCGGTTCCTCGAAATCGTCCTCGTAGTCATAGTCCTCGTCATCATAGGGATGAATGATCTTCTTCAGCTCGTCCATAAGTCCCATGTGCAGTACCTCCCGCTGTGTTATTTGGAATAATCTCTGGCGCCGAAAATGGCGGAGCCCACGCGCACCATGTTGGCGCCCGCGCGGATGGCATCGGCAAAGTCGCCGCTCATGCCCATGGAGAGATATTCTAGTCCATTATCGTACATTTTCCGGCTTATGTCAACATACAGTGCCCGGACTTTTTCAAAATACGCCATATTTTCCTCCCGCGTGGCGTCGGCAGGGGGGATGGTCATCAGTCCCCGCACCCGGACGTGGGCAAGGGTCTTGGCCTGCGCCGCCGCCTGCTCCACCGCAGATGACCGCGAAGCTGGCGGAGGACGCCTA
>OQVZ01000263.1_pt1 | contig 19912 bp, 38 predicted proteins | sample 1691571 | NCBI WGS metagenome assembly OQVZ01 (sample SAMN03418261, study PRJEB22391) | human gut metagenome | biome: human-gut; feature: organic feature; material: feces | host: Homo sapiens | place: Tanzania | collected 2013-01
ATCTCACTATATGGGTCTGCTGTATTGTATTTAACAATAAGTGCTTTTTGCTTTTCCCATTTATAAAATTCTATACTTTCTTTTTCCATTATACTTCTATTTTTAAAGAAATATCAAGACCAAATAAAAGATGTTGTAAATCAGGAACATTTTCTACAGCTCTTAACCACACAATAGAATCATTTACTACCTTATAAGCAGAATAATTAGTATTATTTTCACAGAGTCTTATATGATAAGAATCATTAAAATAACCATCTTTATTCTTTTTCCATCCATTCTTATCTAGAATTTCTGGAGTAAGAGGTATATCTTCAATAAATTCATCACAGATAACTCCATTAAAATCATCCTTAACTCCTTTAAAACAATACCCATGCTTTGAAGTATTAGTTACTTCTATTAAATATTTAGCATTACATATTTTATAATGTAATAAATCACCAGTAATATACTTTTTCATATAATAATTGTTTTAATAAAGATAAATGCTTTACTTTAATAGATATTTGCTTGATTTTTTCTATGATTATACTTTTTAATAGCATCTTTCTTAGATGCTGCTATAATCTTCATACCTTTAATAATAAACTCATGTTGTGCTTTTGGCTGACACTTCTGCTTATCAGAAGGAATACTTCCTTTTGGTACATTGAATCTTAAATTTGTAATACCATAAGGAAATTCACCTACTTCATAATCCAATGCAGATTGCATATTTAGTATTGAAAATAAACTCATTAATTTTCTACTCATATTTAATCTTCACTTAATACTTCTATTCCAAATGTTACTATAAAACCAAGAAGAGTAAAGAATGCAAATATTCCTATAGCATCATTTTTAAATAAATAATAACTATATACTTCTAATACTCCTACTAATAAGTAAGCAATGAGTATAATACATAATTTAAATACTTTCATAATTATTAAAATTTAATTCTAAAATCTTTGCCTTTAAGAGCAGGTCTCTTACTTAAGACAAATTTTTCTAATTCTTCTAACTCAATAGGAAAGATTGAATTGTATTTATATTTTAAAGTACAAACAAATCTTCCATTAAGCATAATGTCAAATGTAAATATTTCCATTACTCATTTCATTTCTTATAAATTACAACTGAATCTACAGGAGTTTTACCTTTATAAGTAATTCTTAATTCTGTCTTACCTTTATATACATCTAAGGCAGTAGGAATACTATTCATATATATTAAAATAAATAATAATCCTATAACTCCTAAAATTAGAAATACAGTAGCTATAGCATCATTACCTTCTGCTTTTATCTCTACTACACAAAGTCCTATTATAATAGTAACTATAATAAAACCAATAAAGCCTAATGCAATCATAATCTACCCTTTCTTTTTCTAAGTTCTAACATTCTTCTAGTTCTACGATTTTCCTTGCCACTAGGAGGGTTGCCAGCATACTTTAGTTGTGGGATTTTATCATAATCTCTATAGATATAGGCTTCTTCCTTAAGTTTTTCTATATATTTATCATGAAGTTCTCCAACTACCAAACCTGATGAGGTTACTACTACATTGACATCTTCCATAAATTACTTATTTTATAAAAGGTTTTTTATTTCTTTATCCCAGTTTGTACTATGTTCCAAACGATATTTAGAATCATTTAAATCTATTAATACAGCCTGATATAAAGCATTAAATTGATTACGTGTAATTGGTTTCCAATACTTAGTATCAGTAACTTTAAAACTATTTTTATAGATATTATAACGAGATACTACTAAACAAGTTACTATTTCCTCTTCTTCTATATCAAGAACTTGAAAGCTTTCAGTAGTTTCACTAGTATCTTCTTCTATAAAGCAATCACCTACTTTAATATTCTTAATACATTTCTGTACTTCTAACTTTCTTATTGTAGTAAGAATTTTAACTTTTTCTTTAGATAAATCATCTAGCCTATCATATAATCTATTGATAGCATCATCATAAGCTTTATCTTCATAAGTAGCAGCTAAATTAGATAATCTATCTTTTAATTTGTCAAATTCTCCTTTTGTTACTCTATGACCTGCCATATTTACTCCCCCACATTTTTAGTTGTTCCCAATAAATGTTCATTACCTTCATAAGGAATACAATAGTTCCAACTAGCACAAACACAATAGTAAGGCTCATCTATATTTTTATGGCTAAACAAGTTTGCACGCCACTTACTTGCTTTACTATCTCTAACCAATACCTTATCAAAAGGTTTTAAAGTCCACTTTGGTTTCAAATCAACAATTTGCTTCTTCTCAGCATCCCAAGCCTTGCCTTCCTTAGCCAATGCCTCAAAGAGTTGCTGCTTCTCTGAGTCCGTAGCAAGGCGAAGTTCAATATCTCCAACATCTTCTCTGAATGGTTCTTCTAGAAGAAGCTCATCATTCTGGCAAAGAACTGCATGGAATCCTATATATGCCTCTTGTCTCGATTGGAATATAGCAATATGTGTACATTTTCGTACCACAAGGGCTACTATATCCCCATCCTTGAACTCAAGCTGCTTTTCAAGCAGCAAGGTTTCACGATCAAGCTTACCACCTAACTTCTTTTCTAGAGTTTTGAGGTATTTCTGAGCAGCATCCTCTGTTTCTAGAGTGAAGTATTCTGTTTTAAAACCATCAAATCTTCTTTCATAATTATATTCGTTTCTATAATCTTTCTCATAACAATGCTTACCTACAAAAATTGTGTATGTGTCATCAATAAACTTCTCAAAGATAAGATGTATATTCTTATCTCGACTAACCAGTATATCACCCTTTTTCCAGGCAAATTTAGACCAGTCTTGCATTTCTTTTGATGGGAAAATAATACATTCTCCATCATCAAACATATTGCCAAATTTAATTAATGTACATTCTCCAGCTTGCATTAAACCAAATTTTGAAGTACAGAAGTGTATCTTAAAAATTTCATCTGTTATGGCTTCAAAAGTACATTTTCCATGAACAGTAGAATACAATTTAGTACCTTTTGGTTTATTTTTTAAAATAGTTGCTATGTTTATTTTTGTTTCCATGTTATTTATTCTTTGTTAATAATTTCTATAATAAAGTCACTCCAGTTATGTTCTTCTACAATCTCCCAATTTGGGTCTTGTATATTTTTTAATACAAGAAGATATCCCTTTTTAAATTGTTCTGATGTAATTTTTACCCAGCCTGTAATATTATATATATAAGAAGAATCTCTACCGATATAATCTTTATCTACACATATATAATATACATAGCTATTACTTATTGCAACAATTTTTATTAAAGTGTTAAATTCAATATCAAAATAGCAATTTCCAACAGTAAAATTAGAAAGTATTTCTTTCTTTTCTAATAGCCTAATTTGATTATAAATATCATCACTTTCCTTTTTTAATTGTTTGTATTTAGCTCTTAATTCTTTTAATGTTTTCATAAAGATATAATTTACTCATTATACATATAAGAAATACTATCTAATAATACATTGTTATGAAAATTTTTATAAAATGTACTATCAATATTACATCTTATATTAATATAATCATTCATTATTTCAGATTTATCTTTATCCCATATATTATTGTTATCAAATATAATATCAGCTACTCTAATAGCTTCTTCATATTCATTTAACTTATAATAATTAGATTGTAAATCTTTAATAATTTGTCTTTGTTTTTGAATTATTTGTTCACAATTATGTAAACAAATAATACTTAAAATAAAAACAGAAGTTATTATAACTCCAAGAATAGTTGTAATTTTATCTATTATATTCATTCTTCTAATTCAATTAATTTATATGATTCTGAAAGATTATTCATTTTATCAAAGTTCTCTTTTTTAATAAAATATTCTCCATCACTAAAATCATAAGTTCTAGAACCTCTACCTGTATCAAAATAGATAGGTTCTAATAATACCATATCTCCACTAATTATTTTAATATGAAGTTCCTGAGTATTATCAGGAACTTCTACAGGAAACTTTCTACCTTTATAATCTAATAATTGTATAGTCATAATTATGCACCAAAAACAGTATTAAGAATGATTCTAAAATTAGGATTATTTATAACAGATTGAGCATCTTCTTTATTTTTAAAGACAATACCAGTAGGAGCTGCACCGTGACTCCAACTAACTTCATATGCAGGAGTATCATTAAAAGAATTACTATATATAATATAGTACATAGTTTCATTTAAATCCTTCCAATGTGGTTCCCAATCTTTATTATAATATCTAGCTATATTCATTAATTGTGCTAGTGCTTTGAGTTTCTTTGTATCACTACTATGTATATAAGCAATAGTATTAGTTATGGAATTAAAGGAATTAATTATCTTACTATAAGTGATATACTTAGATTTAAATTTAATTATTCCTTCAGCTAAACTACTATTCTCTGTATCTATCTCCATTCCTTCAGGAATATCAATAGTCAATTGATTATTTTTTATTTCCATACTATTTATTTCTTTAAATATTACTTCCTCATAATCTTTTCTTGTAGTACTACCACAATCGCCTAAAATTGTTCTAAGCCAATGACAGGCACTATTTTTTAGAAAAGCACACCCTTCGCATAATGCAGTATTTTTTGTTACTTGGTAAGTTTTACCTTTATAGATAAATATCTCACCTAATTTTCTTTCCATAATTCTTTAACATTAAAAGCTTCATTTTTATTAATGTATTTAAATTTACCTGTATAAATAAGTGTATTAGATACTACTTCATTATAGAAATTAACTACATATATACTACCTTTTGGAATAATAAATTTTCCTACATAAACAGGATTATATAAAACATTTGTAGTAATAAAAGGATACAAATTTCCATTAGGAAAAAAGAGCATATCTTTTGTCAGTGAGTCACATACCCCTTGTAAAGATAATAAACTATGTAAACCTATATTAATAGAATCTCTATTAAAGTCTACACATTCACGCATAGGAGTGTTTCTACTATACATATAAGTAGTCATAAAATAAGAATAAAACCTAACTTCATCTGCAAAGCAGCCTACTTTATAAACTGTAATATCTCTTTTTGCTATTAAGATTTTACTTTCTTTTGTTTTATTGAAGCACATAAGCTTAATATTTAAAATACTTAAATATAAAAAGGAGTATACTAACTAGATAGTTAATATACTCCTACAAAACATATGGCATAAAGCCCCTCAGAGATTTTGGAGAAGTAATACGAATTGAACGTACTTTGGCTACTTAAAACTGTGTTTCACCTTATCACCTGTCCTATATAGCTGCAACTATATAGGTAACTTCTCGTTTAATAATTATTATATCTTTATAACTTTACCCACTTACCTGTGTAAATAATGTTAGAAGAAACAATTTCACCTCTACTATTTATATAGTATTCAGAACCTTTAGGAACTATAAAAGTACATAAATATAGATGAGAGTATAGTCTTAAGTCATCTACAAAACCCTTGATAGCATCTCCTAAATATATATCTCTAAGATAAGGATTTTGACAAAATTCTATAGCTACTTCTTTATAAGAATGGTAACCATCTTCTATTTTAATTATTCCACAATTATCTTCTACAGGCTTTAAAGGAATTATTGAATTACTTCTTTTAATTCTGTAGATATATTTCTGAAATAAACTAGTAAAGGTATTACCAATTACTAAGCCTACTTTATAGACATAAAAGTCTCTTTTAGCTACCTGTTTAGTATCCTTTCTACCTATCCAACACATATTTTAAAGTTCTAAATATTGGTCATAAAACAGTCTTTTTATCTTATCTTCTCCTATCATTGAAACTGCTTTCTTTATAGCTTCTTTACTATTAAAGTAAACAATTCCAGCATACTTAACATTTATATGTTTATAAATATAAATGTTATCAAATAATTCAGTAACTATAGAATGATTTACTTCATCATTCTTACCTAGAAAATATTTAGTACCTTTTTCTATTTTTGTAATACTATTAAAGTAGGAAGCAAGTAGAGATAATTGTGCTAAGGTTTTGAATTTGTCTATTTGTCCTAGAGGTAAATCTAAACTTATAGTTTTAGATAGTGCTTTAACATAATAGAGTATTAGTTCATCTCTACTAAAAGCACTTAATGCTAATGCTTTAAGTGTATCATTATTGCTACTATACCAATTAGCAGCTTGTTGTATGGTTATTTTTACGTTTCTTAGTTCCATAATTATTTAATTTTAATAGACCAATCGGGTCTGTTATACATATTCCTATAATGATTTGCAGATTTATAGTCATTAAAAGGTTTAATGATATTACCTGTACTATCTAATAATAAAACTTGTTTCATATTATTTCTTTATTATTTTATTAAAATTGTTGGGTCCTGTAAGAGAGAATAAATAAAGGCTAATATTTACTAACCAAACTAGAATTATTTATCTCCTTACAGGACTAACAATCATTCTTACAAACAATATTTAATTAAATTTTACTTTTAATTTCTTTAAAAAGACAATAGCTATTAATTCCACCTGCAATAATTAAGAAGAATAATACTATGAATATTTGTGTTCCTTTATATAAGAATAAATAGAAACACATTGCAATAGCAATTATATAAATAAATTGCATAAATGCAAAAAAGACTAATGTACTACACTTTTTCATAATTAATAAATTAAAAACCTACATAGTAATAAATACTATAGTATCTATTAACTATGTAGGAAAAAACTTATAACATAACAACTTAGCACTTTAATATCTAAATAATTTCTTTTTAGCTTTATTCTTATGTGAATAGTAAGTGCTCTTTGCCTTACTTTCACAAAAAACTAATTCAATTTCTTTTGTAATTTTAGTTACATGATTTTTACGAACAATAGTTCTTTCACTCTTGTAGTAGCAAGTAGCTACTTTTTCATTGATAATTGTACTCATAATGTTACTTTTTTAATGTTACTTTAAACCAGATACACTTACCTTTTAATAAGTGTTTATGCAAAGCAAAAGCTTTACATTCTTTTAAACCTTCCTCTATAGTTTTAGAGGCATTGATAGTCCTAACCAAGTAGTAGTTAGGCTTGAATAACCTGTAAAAGGTTATTAAATACTTTCTTTTCATTTTTCTGTTAATATTTTAATAATCCAAATACTTATAAATATCCAACCTACTATAATAACTTGCGAATCAGTTAGCATATTTAATACTGCTAAAATACCAATAGGTATTATTATATAAAGTAACTTTTTCATATTATTTAGTGTTATATTAATAAGTAGATAGTACTAAAGTACTACCTACTTTGTTATCTTCTTAGTAGAGCAAATCTACTATTATTTTAAAAGCTGGGTCATTCTCTGTTTTACCTTCAGCTTTCATAAAGTCTAAAACTTTTTCAAGCTTATTTTTAAGCTCAATAGAGAGATTAATAGACATCTTTTGTATATCTCTTAATACCTGATGTGTTGTAACATCAGGCTTAACTTTACTAAAAGATACATTTGGTATTTCCTTACTATGCTCTAAAGCATAAGCAGCAGCTTCAATAGCTGATAAAGTATGAGTTGTTTTCATAATTGTTATGTTTTAATTGTTTTTAACTATTTATTTTATTGATATTTCGTACTAAATAAAACAACTATAGTTGTAATGAGAAAGTATAAAATGTTATCATCTTATTTGTTGTTAACAAAAAGACTAGAGAGTAGATTATAGTGATTTTATAGGGGTTTTGTTTTAACCCCCACACACCTTAATCCTTTAAACCTAAAACCTTAATAATCAATAGATTACAAAGTTCTATTAAAGTATTTATTTAAGTCCTATAAGAAAGAAAAAGACTGTAAAACTTATAAAACAAAAAGCACTTAAAGACTGTAAAACAAAAGAATATTATTTCTCTCTTACAGGACCTAAAAACTTTAAAACACACATGATATTCTCTCTAATGATATTATCACTAATTATGTTAATGATATTAACACTAGAGAGAATAAAAAAAGGGAGCAAGGCTCCCTTCCCTTTAGAAGCTGACAATAGCATTACTATTGTTACCCTGCTCATGCATGATAAGCATGTGATTGCCATCCTGCATTACAACTTCTGATACTACTGGAGTACCATACTCTTCATTGTTGAGCATCTTGTTGCTTAACTTCTCTGCTACCATTCCGCGGATTTCTCCGCAAGCAAAGAAGCACATTGTGGCTCCTGATGCATGGGTCTTCTCCTTGGATTGAACTACGTTAATTGCTGCACCATTTGCTGCACTCTTCATTTCCTCAAGACTTACTGTGTCAACGAAGTTACTATTATTCGCTGTGGTTGACTTAAAATTGTTAAAGTTAATCATTTGTATAATTGTTATAATGTTATAGGGGGGACTATCCCAACCCTATAGTCTAGGGGGTGAGGGTGGGTGGATTATACCACGCTTATGTAACTATAATAAAAATTTAAAAAATTAAAATTAAAAAAAAAATAAAATACCACATTTATGACAATATAGTCAAATTCAAAAAAAAAAAAATAAAAAATTTAATTATAAATTTGGTAGTTTAATTTTTTATTTGTATCTTTGCATCTACAAGGAACATATAAATACTTGAAGAGATTTATCAACTCTATAAAACATAGATAGACCCAATGTTATAGGTGTATATTTGAATGCAGCAAACTGAGAGAATAAAGGGTATCAGTAAAGGCTACAGGTAAGCATTCCTAGAGATAAAAGAGTGAGAAATAATATTATATAAACGGGATATAAAACTATAGCATGGAAGCAAGCCATAATGCTGGCAGGGTCTCTTTATATATTATAGATTAGTTGATTTATTATTCTCAAGGAATAAGGATTAATAGTTTTAAATTATGAATAGAATAAAAAGGAGAAGAGCATTAGCAGGAATAAGTTGTAGAAGTTATACTGTTGATGATTGGGAACAATTTCAACAGATAAAAGAAACAAAATCTTTTAAAGAAAAACAGAAAGCTTTAAAAGAACAATATAATAAAATGCTTGCAAATAGAAAAAGAAAGAAAGGAAAATTAACTAAGAAAGACTTTCAGGAAGTTTATGAGTTTGTTTATATAAAACAACAAAAGAAATATAAACCTAGACTTAAAATAAAATAAAGAGTAGTAATTAAGTTTACTACTCTTTTTTATTTATATACTTGTATATATAAAACTTTATTTATATCTTTGCAGAAAATTTAAAGTATAAACTATGAGTTGGAATGAATTAAGTTTAAAAGATAAAGCTGATTATATTAAAGAATCAGTTAATAATGGTATATATAACTTATCTGATATAAGAAACAGATATAATATGTATGCTAATGGTGGTTATAAACCATCAGAAAGTATTAAGAAAAGAATAACTAATTGGGAAGGTAGTTCAATGAGAACTAATAGGTCATTTCAAGCAGAAGCTAATGACTTTAATAGAGTAATACCATCAAGTATTAGGTCTAAATTATCTCAACAACAGCTTGATGCTTTATATTCTTATGGCTATAATGTAGGTATGGGTAAGCTTAAGAAAAGAGTATTACCTACCTTAACTAATTATGTTCAAGGTAAAGCCTCAAATGAAGATGTACAGAAATCTATGTGGGCTTCAAAAGATAATGAATTAAGAGGTCTTACTACTAGAAGAAACATTGAAAGAAGTTTATTTGGAGGTAAGTATCAAACTGTATTCACTGGTACAGGAGGAACACCACATAATTATGGTTATACTGCTACTACTAATAGAAGTAGTAGTAATCCTTATCAAATACAGAATGAAGAATGGCAGGGTAAAAACTATTTAGGTGCATATAAAGGACTTCAATTATCAATGAATGATATTATGGGTAAAACTAAAGAGACTGATATTAATGACCTATTCTCTACTGGTATAGGACCCACAATATCTATGGATAATTTATTATCTATTGGTAATAATAATGTTGCTCCTGTACAGCCAGATTATAGTTATGCTAAATCATTACTATCAGATTTTGATTCAGATTTAAATAGTAATATATTTGGTAATGGAGGTAACATGGATAATAATAGAACAGCAATGCCTGCTCATCCTGCTACAAATCCATATAAAAGAAGAAGTTGGGAAACTGATGAAGAATATAAAGAAAGAATACAAGATTTAGATAATAAATCACAAGAAGCAGCATTGAATGATTCTACAGCAACAAATAAGTATAAAGAATGGGAAGCTAATATACAAAAGCAACAGAAAATAAATGAAGAAAAGTCAAAAGCTATTACAATAGAAAAGAATACTAAGAGAGCAAAAACCTTAGAAAAGGAATTTAATTCTTTAAGAAATATACCATCTCAAATGTCTCCTAATGATACTATACAAGCAATAAATAAAAATATATCAGAAGCTTATAAACAGCAATATATTAATAATATAAATATGTATAAACCAGCACTAGATACTATAGATTTAGGTATTAATTTATATAGTTTATATAATCCTACAGTACCAGTATTAAGTGCAGGACTTTTAACAAATGGATTACAATTTGGACAATCTATAGTAGATGAGGATTTAGGAGCAACTGATTACAGTGCTTTAGCTTTTGATACTTTAGGACTTTTAGGAGCCACAAATAAATTACCTACTAGATTAAGAATAGGTAAAAATAGATTCTGGGATATAGATAAAACAGCAGATTATTTAGGAGCAGGTCAAAATATTTTAGACTCTGCTGGTGATGTGTATGATTTAAGCAAAACTGGTTATCATTTATATAATAATAAAGGTAGTAATAATTTGTATATATCTCCTTTTAAAAAGAGTTTTGATGAAGGGGGTAATTTAAATTTTATAGATGCAGATAATAGAAGAAGTAATATATTACTTCATACAGAAGATGGTAATCTATATGATAGTGCAGGTAATAATTATACTCAAAGTTATTTAGATGAAGAACATGTACCTATAATTAAAGGTACTATGCCTAGAAATACAAGACAGTATTATGACCCTAATACTACATTAGAATTTATTAATGCTGTTACAGCTCCTATAAGTAATTTTAGTCCAAGTAATATTGTAGGTTCTATAAGAGAAGCTAGAGATTATAATACATTTATGAATAGCTTTATGAATCAAGATAATACTGGCTTCTTTACCAGAGAATATGCTAAAGAACATCCTTATATAATTAATGCTGGAAACTTTTTAGGAGACTTAGCTTTATTTTCTTTTCCTTATAATAAAGCTTCAAAAATTAATAATATAGAATCTTTAGGTAAAACTGTAAAAAACTTAACTCCTTCTAATAAGTTAGAAACAATAGACACTGCTTTAGCTACTGATATAGGAACTATACCTGGAGATATGCTTATAGCAGATTCTTATAATAGAACAAAAGGAGGTAAAAAAGCTACATTTATAGATAATTTAGAATTCTATGGAGGTATGGGACTTTCTGCATTAGGGGCTGTTTTAGGTCATGATTTCTCCGTAGGAGCTTTTAATCTAGGAAAAAATGCAATTGGAAGAACTGCTTATGATGTATTATTTAAACCTACTCAAACATTACAAGCTGCAAAAAATGGATTATATCATATAAATAAAGAGACTACAGCTAATAAAGTAGGTCAAGCTTTTATGGATGGTGTTTATTCAGGATTTGATGATTACTATAAAAATTATGCAAATCCAATTCAACAATACTTTATAGAAGGAAATTCTCCTAGTATAAAGATTAATACTCGTAATCCTAATGATAGAAAAATTATAGTAAGATTATATCCTGGAGAAGATGAGTTAAATGAATATGCACATTTTTCAAATAAATTTATATCTCCTAGTGGATTAGATGAATATGTAACCTTTGCTACTAAATCTCCGACAACTAATTTACCAATGATGCCTTCTCTAAAATATTATAAAGGTACTGGAGCACATGAATCTTTACATGGTCAACTATATAATACAATAGGACCTAACCCTTTATCAAAATATGATGTAGAAGCTAAATACTTTAGAGGGAATCCAGATACAGGAATAGATTTTAGTTCTTGGGAAAATGAAGCTAGTACTAATTGGAGTAAATCTATTGAAGAATTAGAGGCAGAATTCTTTAATTATAAAGCTAAAAATAATTTAGAAGGTAAGTTTAAAGACTTAACTAAAACTCAACAACAAGAATTTATAGATTTAGCAAGTAAAAGATTCAGAGTTAGTAAAAATGGTATTAGAAATGGTATGAGTACTTTAAACAAATATTTTGATACTGTAATGCCAAAAGTTAAATAATCTTAATAAATTTGGTAGTTTAAAATATTTATATTATCTTTGCATCCGTAAAACAATAGATGTTTGAAATGATGAAGTTAATTATGAATTATATAAGGAATCTGATATTGTTTATATGGCAATTACCTCAACACTTATTAGCTATACTATATATAGGATATTTAGTAATGATGTGTAAAGATTTAGGTGTAGATTCCAGATATAAACAAGCTATAGTAATTCCTTGTGTTATGAGAGGAGCAGTTACTTTAGGTTGTTATGTATTTGTAGGACTTAATTCAGAATATAGGAAAACTGTTAAACATGAATTAGGACATACAATTCAAAGTAAGATATTAGGTCCTTTATACTTAATTGTAATAGGTATTCCTAGTATTACTTATTGTGGTTTAAGAAGGATATTTCCTTCATTAAGAAAGAAGAATTACTATAACTTTTACACTGAGAAATGGGCAAATAATCTTAGTGAAAAGCATATAAAGTAATCTTTTGATTACACATTATAATATTAAGAGTGATGACCTTAATATTATTAACCTGCATAAATAAATGGCGATATTCTCCCTTGCAGGTTTTATTGGGAGAATATGGTGGGTTAGACAAGTGGTTAAGTCATAGGGTTTTCATCCCTACATCAGGAGTTCGAGTCTCCTACCCATTACTAATTGGAGTATGGTGTAATGGTAACACGAGAGATTTTGGTCCTCTAATTTTCAGTTCGATTCTGGGTATTCCAACTATGATGGCTCTGTAACTCAGCGAATAGAGTAACAGCCTTCTAAGCTGTGAGTCATAGGTTTGAATCCTATCAGAGTCACAAAATGACTTGAGAATTGTAACATGCATTTTAAATTTAAGATTATAAAACTATCAAATCTGTGAAGACAAGGTAGTCATATTTAAAAATTTTTATGTGAGTAAAAAATGTGGCAAACATACAGCGATTATAAGCAGTAAATCTGTGAAGACTAGCTGCTTAATTTGGGGATAGTGGTGTAATTGGTAACATATTTCCTTTGCAAGGAAATGTTTAGAGTTCGAGTCTCTCTGTCTCCACATGAAAAGTATTGTAGATGCATATATGAATACAACGTAACTCCTAGGTTTTAGTTTATCTATGTAAGTTTAGCCCTAGTGGATGTCGTAGAATCCTTAGTAACAAGGGAGGCTAGAGTTATCTCCCTTATATCGTGGGTTGTAGCAGTGATAGCTTACTTGGCTCATAACCAAGTGGTCGTTGGTTTGAATCCAACACCCACAACTATTAACTTTTAGATTTAATATATTAAACTAAGGTTTTCAACTCTACTTTCCCTTAATAAAGTAGAGTGCTATTATTGGGATATAGCTCAAAGGCAGAGCGTTTGACTGTTAATCAAAAGGTTGAGGTATCGTAATCCTCTATCCCAGCTATAAATAGGAGTATAGTTCAGTTGGTTAGAGCATTTGGCTTATATCCAAATTGTCGGGGGTTCAAGTCCCTCTGCTCCTACTATTCACTCTCTTTAGCTCAGTTGGTAGAGTACGAAACTTTTAATTTTGGGGTCATGGGTTCAAGTCCCATAGGAGAGACTATGAATTATTTATTAAAACTTATACAGAATAATACAGGAGTAAGTTCTAAGAATTTCTTTCTAGTATCTGTAACTATTGTAGGTATATTATTACTTATAGTACCTATAATAGTATTATTAGTAGAAGTATTTAATGAACATACAATACATACAGATTTAAGTGGTATGGCACAATATATTACAGCAGTAGCAGCTATATTTACATCTGTAGGTATTACTAAAGCATGGTCAGAAAAATATGAAAAGAAATAAGCTTCTCTATATCAATGATAGATTGTCACCCTTGTAAGGTGAAGGTTATAGGTTTGAGTCCTATGAGAAGCTCAATATAAACTTTAAATTTGTATTATTATGAAAGTTATTACATTTGTAAAAAGCATGATTAAAGCTTATTTTAAAGCTTATGCAGATGCTATGGAACCATTCTATAAACATGGTATTTCTCCTATGTGTCCTGCATAATTAATTGATGTTTAAAGTGTTATGAGCAATATGGCTCATACACTATGTTTGAGGAGGGTAATACCTCCTTTTTTAATGACTGTTAATTAAGTGTTAAAGTATGTAATTTCCTTGTATAATATAGATATTTGTATTATCTTTGCAGCAGTTAAATAAAACAATAATAAAATTATGTATGAAGATTATAAAGTTTATGGTCCATATAAAAGAAAGGATGGAAGACAGCATGTAATTCTTAAAAAAGATAAAATTAAAATTACAGTATCATATCCTAAATATTTAATGGAACTTCATATTGGAAGAAAATTATTAGAGAATGAAACTATAGACCATATAGATAGAGATGTAAATAATAATAATTTTGATAATCTTCGTATAATAGATAAAGTAAAACATGAAAGAGAAGATGCAATTAGAAATAAAGACATTAAGGTTAAATGTAGTTGGTGTGGAAAGACTTTTATTGTAAAAGGTTCAAATATATCACAAAGAAATAGGTATGATAGAAAAAGAACTGGTTCTGGATATTTTTGTTCTAGAATATGTTCAGGAAAATACGGTAAATATGTTCAAGAAACTAATAATAGAAAAAGTAAAATTAGTAAAGTTAAACCTACTAAATATATAAATAAAAATGGCTCTATGGTGGAACTGAAAGACACAGCAGATTTAAGCTCTGCTACTTAGTAATAAGTGTGTGGGTTTGAATCCCACTAGAGCTACAAAATATAAAAATATTAAGAATATGGCAATAAAAAGTGATTTAAAATGGCAGGCAGAAGATGATGCTAGAACAATGGCTAGGTATCAGGAAATTATGTCTGATAAAGCTAGATTAAAGAGAGCAACAACTGCTGCAAGAAAAGAAGCAGCTAATTTAACTAAAAGAGCAAATGCAATGAATGCTGCTGCTAAAGGAGGAAGGAGAAAATAATATGGCAGGAATGTTAAAAACAATAAATAGTTGTTCAGGTACAACTAGTAAAGAATTACGTGATAATATTAATAAGAAAGATATTACTAAGGACCAAATAGTTAGTATAGTTTATGCTATAAACAGGTTCTATTGTTTCTATTATGAATAGGTTAATATGGAGAAGTTTAATAATGAACATAAAGAAGAGTACAATAAAGAACCTGTATATTACTGTAAGAAATGTCTATCTTTAAAAATAGGATATGTAGCAGTATTAGAGGGTTCAGAATATTGTGAAGATTGTAATTCTACTAATATAGGAAAAGCTCCTATTGAAGAGTGGGATAAAATGTTTTTTAATAAATATGGTTATCATTATTTAGAAGAATTTAAAGATAAATAAATATGGAAGAGAATAGAGAAAAAAAGAAACTCACTTATGAGCAGTTAAATGAAGTTGCTAATCAGTTAGCACAAGAGAATATGAAGCTTAAACAGAAGTGTCAAGAGCTTTATATGGCAGATACAATTAAGAGATTAGAGTTCTTGTTTAAGGTAGTAGAATCTATTTATCCTTTTAGTGCAGAATTTAGAGATACTTGTGCTAAAGAGATTATAGAACTTATGACTCCTGTACAGGAGAATAAAGAAGATAAAGAATCAGAATAAAATGGATAGACCAAATAGTGCATTAAAAGTTCCTTATAAGAACTTAATGGGATTTTTCACACTATGGTTAAAGTTCTTAAGACCTTTTCATACTCTATCAGATAGAGAGTTAGAAGTAGCTGCTTGTATGCTTAAAAACAGATATGAACTTAGTAAGAAAATATCTGATGAAAAGATACTAAATGATGTCTTATTCAGTAAAGAGAATAAAGATAAAATGATGAAAGAGTTACACATTACTAATCAATATTATCAAGTAATACTTGGTAAATTGAGAAAAGTAAAATTCATAAAGGATAATAAAATCTACTCAAGATTTATTCCAGAATATGAAGAAGGTAAGATGTTTACTTTATTACTTGTATTTGATGAAGAAAAGATAAAAGATGAATTATAAAGATTCAGTTATAAAAGTAGCAAAAGAACTTAATTTAAGTGAAGAATTCCTAGATAAAGTATATAAAGCTTATTGGATAACTATAAGAGATTATATGTCTTCTCTTCCTCTTAAAGAAAATCTTACAGAGGAAGAATTCAATAGGCTTAGACCTAATATTAATATACCTTCTATAGGTAAGTTCTATGTTACTTATGACAGGTATAAGAATAAAAAGAAACAGTTTAATATAATTAGAAATTTGAAGAGTAAAAATGAAGATAATTAAAGCAAAGAAAATTAAACCTACATTTGACCATGTAGTAACTTCTTTAAATCTTTATGAAGAGGATTTATATGAGAATGGTATTATCACTCATGGTAAAGGAGAACCAATGATGGAACAAACTATAATAGCAGCAGGTCCTAATACTCCATTTAAAGAAGGTATGATAGTACATATTAATCCTATTAAATATGCTAAGATGAAGCATAAAAAAGGCTCGCTTAATGATGGAGTTATTGAAGATAATGCAGTTATTGATTATGTTTTACCTATCATTCCTATGGGAGATAAACTAGTACTGTTCTTACAATCAAATGATATTGATTATATTATTGAAGAGTGGGATGATGTTGAAGTAGAAAAACCTAAGAAACAGACTCTTATTCTTCCTGGTAAAAAAAGTATTATTGTTTAATTAAATAGTCCTAGTCAAAAGCTAGGACTTTAATTTTTTATAAAGGTATGAAATTATTAAAATATGAAGGATATAATCTTACTTTTGAACCTGAAATATTAGCTCTTAAAGTATTTAAGAAATTACATACTAGGGACCATTCAAAAGATAAAGCAAGATTTATTCAAGAATTAGCTTTTATATATTTTTATTCAGACCCTAGATCTGATTATCAATATTTAACTGATGAGAATGAAAGACTTAAAGCTATAGTAGAAGGAGAAGGTTTACCTGATGATTGGAAGATAGATAAGATATTACAGGATGCTATAGATTATTATAGTTCTTTTAAGCCTACTTCTGCATTATTACTTGAAGATACTAGAGCAGCAGTTGATAAATTAAGACAGTTATTAAGAAATATAGATTTAACGGAAGTAGATGATAAAGGTAAACCTATATATACTCTTAATACTATTACTGCTACAATTAAACAAGTACCTTCATTAGTTAAGGATTTAGATGAAGCAGAAAAGACTATAGCTAGAGAAATTATGCAAGATGAATCTATTAGAGGTTCACAAGAAAAATCAATGTTTGAAGATGAATAATATGAATATAGAAGATTTTAACAATAAACAATTTGATATATTTGGTACTACTTTTACTATTAAATTAGTAGATACACTAGATGCAGATGATAATTTACTTCATTATGGACTTGCTAAAGGTAATTTAAGGGAGATAAGAATAAGTAGAGAAGTAGTAAAAGCTAAGCAGCCTGATTCAGAGTTGTATTTGACACTAGTTCATGAGGTTGTACATGTTATATTGGATACAGGACAATATTTTGAAGAATCAGGAAAGGAACCATTAGTTGAATGGTTAACTAGATGTATTATATCATTATTAAAACAAGGCATATTATGCAAATAGAAGATATAACAAATGCTTTAAATAAGTATTTAGAAGATAAAAGAAAGCTTGAAAAACTAAATATAAAAGGACATTTTGTAGTTAAAAGAAATATCAAAACTATGAAACCTCCTATTTATAAGAAGTTTATTATTGAGCTTTATTATGTTACTCCTGTACAGGATAAAGAGCTGTTTACAATAATAAACACAGATAAATGTCCAAGTGGTTCTGAGGGTGTTTATTGGGAAAATCTAAGTAAAGAATATCTTTCACGTGTGTTTAATTTAATGAGAACTGAAACTTTTAATAAGTTAATATATGGCAACATTGATTGAAACTAATGAATATCAAACTCCTATAACTGAAGAACTACTTTCTCAATATCCAGAGGAAGTAGTTCAACAGTTTACAGAGATTGTTAATATAGTTCCTTTTATTAAAAATCTTATTAATCCTAATAGACCTAAGATAGAAGATTTACCTAGAGATAAAGAAGGTAGAGCTATTGTAGATATAACTAATCCTCCTATATATAAAGATGCTGATTACTTTAGACAAGCAGCATTATTTTATTTAAAGAATGATTGTTATACTAAATTAAGACCTAATAGTAATCCTAATAGTGAATATAGGAAGTATTGGAGAGAAGAATTAAGAAGATGTAGAGAAGGACTTATAAGACAATCTGATGGTATGTATGTTACTGGTTTTCTTTATTGGTTTCTTAATTATTGCCCAATGATGGTAAACTTCTATAAAGAAGGACAAAAGAAAGCTATAAGAAAGGAATCTTTTGGTTTCTTCTTTGAAGGTATATGGTGGAGAAGTATATATCTTTATAATGCTAGAGAACAAGGACATCATGCAATAGAATTAGCAAAAAGAGGTTGTGCCAAGAGCTATTTCTTAGCTACAATAATGTCACATAATCTTATTGTAGGAGAATCAGAGGCAGCACATAAAAGATGTATTACAGTACTTACTGCTGCACAAAAAGAATACCTTAAAGATGATAAGGATGGTACTTTAAATAAGTTTATACCAGAACTTTCATTTGTTATAGATAATACTCCTTTTCCAAATCTTCTATTAAAAAATTCTCCTAATGAAATGTCTTGGCAAATGGGTTATAAGAAACCTAATGGTGCTATAGGAGGTTCTATGAATCAGGTATTAGGTGTATCTGCTAAGGATGATAGTGATAAACTTAGAGGTAAGAGAGGTTGGATATTATATGAAGAGATGGGTACTTTTGATGGTTTGTTGGAACTATATGATGTAACCAGAAAATCAGTAGAAGATGGTGATTATACTTTCTCTTGTATGTATCTCGTGGGCACAGCAAACAATAAAGAATCTTCATTTTTATCTGCTAAGAAATTATTATATGCACCTGAATCTTATAATATACAAAGTGTGCCTAATGTATATGATAAAAAAGGTAGTGGTAAAGATGTCTTTGGTTTTTTCTTTCCTGCATATATTAATAGAGCAGGATGCTATAATAAAGATGGTATATCTGATGTAATTAAAGCTTTATTACAGGTATTAATGGCTAGATATAAAGCTAAATATGGTGCAGACCCTACATCAGTACTTAGAGTTATAGCAGAAGACCCTATTACACCAGCAGAGGCTATTATTAAGGTAAAAGATGCATATTTCCCTGTAGCTTCTTTACAAGAAAGAGCCGATACTCTTGATAAGAATCCTAGTTTATATGATGATATATATGTAGGAGAACTATATACTACTGGTACAGGAGAAATAGAATTTAGACCAACAGATGATATTCCTATTAGAACTTATCCAGTAGATAATGATACTAAAGGTGCTTTAGAGATATATTCTATGCCTAAGAAAGATAGAGAAGGCAAAGTGTTTAATGATAGATATATTATAGGAGTGGATCCATATGACAATGACCAAGCAGAATCTCATTCTTTATATAGTATCTTTGTTTTAGATACATTTGTAGATAACTTAGCTGCTGAATATACTGGTAGAACAAACTTTGCGGATGAAGCACATGATATGGTACTTAAATTATGTATT
>OQVZ01000265.1_pt1 | contig 19863 bp, 9 predicted proteins | sample 1691571 | NCBI WGS metagenome assembly OQVZ01 (sample SAMN03418261, study PRJEB22391) | human gut metagenome | biome: human-gut; feature: organic feature; material: feces | host: Homo sapiens | place: Tanzania | collected 2013-01
TCGCACTCCTCCTGCATCATTTTACACCCCTCACTGTCATTGACTTGCGGCATTGAAAATTATTTTTCCGGCGGCAGGCTTTATGCGGACGAAGGACGCAAAGAATTGCGGTAATACGTTTCATGGCATTGATAGACAATAATTTACAAATATAGCATAAGCCGCAGTTGGACAAAACGTCCTAACTGCGGCTCACGCACCATATATAATAAACTAGTAGTATATGTTACTTGTTGTATCTGATAGCAAGGTAGCTGATGGCAACTTCTTTGCCCTTGCCTACAGGAGCATCGTCATAACCGGTGGTTGATCCGGCTACATTTCTTGCGGCTCCGATTCTGATCCACAGGTTCTCTCTACCGAGAAGTTCCAATGGCAGCGGAATATCAAGAGTCTTGAATCCAGGAATCTGCCACCATCTTGTCGCACCCCACTGCACGATATCCGGCATGGTGAACTCGGCGATGTGGTTCCAATTGTCATTGGTGTTGTCTCCGTGCTCTGACCAGTCCACAGTGTAGTACCTTGGAGCACCGACATGGTAGTTGATCATGCTCAACTGCATTGAAAGATGGTTGGTTGTAATATCCTTCGTGGAAACCTTGAGCAACCAGGCCTCTCCCCTGTCGGTTCTGGTATTCCACCAGTCCGCATAACGGGCAATAGCCGAGTTGTCTTCCGCACTGACCATACCCTTTCCTTTATTGCCGTCGCTGGTGTTAGGATAGTTCGGCCAGTTGGTCTTAGGGCTGACTGAAAGTTTAGAACCGTCAGGAAGGATAACTCCGTTACCGTTCTTGTTTCCGTAGTTGTCACGGCCGACAGGTCCGAGATAAGAGTAGTCCATCTCCGCTAGACCTGCAACTGCCGCTTCACCCTCCTTCGGCTCTACTGAATGGGTAAGATAGCCGTTGGTACCGTAGGTAGGATAGAAGTAGCGCTCCTGAAGGTTTGCATACTGGTATTCGGTCACGAATCCTGAGAATCCGTCTTCAACTTTCTCGTTGAAGTCAATGTCAGAACGGGACTGGTGTCTTATCTGGTAACGTCCGATATCTCCTGAGTTAGGCTCGCCGGTGAATTCGAACTGGTCATAGCATTCCCAGACGATAACGCCTGAAAGTTTGCCTGATCCGTAAGGGAGCATCTTGCCGTCTCTTCTGTAAGGGCATGAGAGGTTGGTATATGTATAGATGCTGTTTCCTTCAATGTCTCTTACAAGAAGCGGATATTTGGTAATTCTCCAGGTGTCGAATGCCTCGCCGTAACCCTCATTGATAGGAGTGAAAGGACCCTTCCTGATCGGGAATTCACAATCCTTGAGCGTAACATATGTATATACGTCATCATCTTTGAGTTCGGAGATGTATCTCTCTTTTACCGGAAGGTCTGAAGCCTTTCCTGCCTGAGCTGAAAGCACCATGCTTGAACGGACATCCTTGATGACATACCTTGTAGGGTTGAGACCCATCTCAACGTAGGCATCTCTGAGAAGGAGTTTCACTTTGCTGTAGCGCTCGAAGATATTATCGTCCGGGGTAGCAAGCTTGAGCATGTATCCGTAATTTCCGTCGAGGCTCTGGATATAGACCGATGTTTTCACTCCATTTCTGTCAATGCCGGTTTCGGTGGTCCTCATGTTTTCTCCGACATTGCCGTTTTCTTTGTCACTGATGACTACACCTTCTATATATATGTCCTTGGTGATCTTTCCGAGGAAGTCCCTGACACCGTCGAACGGAATCTCGGTTCCGAACTCATTGTTGGCATTGGCCTGGGTAAGCATCAGTTTGACTGATGTCTTCTTCCTCCAGCCGTCCACAAAACTCAGGATGACATTGGCCCTTCTGAGTTCCTTCTCCTGAGGGTTCGCTGCGACCTTCATGATAAGGAGGCCGTTCATGATGCTCAGATCCGAGATCCAGCCCTCGCCGCCACCGGTATATTCAATGTCAGTGGTCATGTCTTCAATCAGGAGATTGGTCTGGACAGGAGTAGTAATCTGCGCCTCGTCTCCCATGATCGCAAGGTTCTGGTTTGAGAGCTTGATGGAAGGTGTCTTGTAACCTTTCTGCTTGATACGCAGGGTATCGCTGCGGTCAGCAGTTGCAATGAGAAGCGACGCCATTCTCGGGAAGCCCTCATTGGTACTGCAAATCACATTGAATTTGGAGTCTCCTGACAGCGTGTGGCCTCTGCCGTCGGTGTCAAGTTCAGCCCAATCCACTTCATCGACGAAATCGACTGTGAAATCTTCATTGGAGAAGACTTCGATCTTGACGGTGTCCATCTGCCAACCGATCTGGAATTCTGTTTTAGGTGCACCGAATTCGGAAATCTTCACCGGATCTCCTTCATCGGCTCCGCAGGACTGGATGCCAGCCGCAAGAGCCAGCAATGCGGCTCCTGACAATATGCTATTTAAAATATTCTTTTTCATATTCACTTATATTATTCCTCTCCGTCTTCCGGTCCGATAGTGACAACGTCCTGGACCAGATTCAAGAAAGCCTTGTGTTCCCTTTCTCTCGCATCCGTGTAGATGAGCCAGATTTCTGCTCTTCTCGGCCTGTCGCCTGTATTGGCGGCGATGTTTGCCTTGAGGAAACCATCCTCAGAAAGGTCAATGCCGGAAATCCAGTCTGTAGGCAACTCGGTAACGTCTTCATCATCCTCATCAGGGAAAACGTATTTCTTGTATGCCACTGAATCCTGGACAAACTCAATTTCAGCTCCGAGGTTGTTCTCGAACACCGCCTTGAGCAGCTGGGACTCCTTGCCGATTCTAACTCTGTCCTTGAAGTTGAAGATGACGCTTTCGCCTTCCTGGGTCAGCTTCACGGTAAGCGTATCGCTGCCGCCGATAATGATGAGGTCAACACGTCTTACGACGCCGTAGTTGGGAGGAGTAGAGATTTCTACATTTCCCTTGCCATGTCCCCTGAGGTTGCTCAAAGACATCCATTCGACAGGTTTTGACAATTTCACGTTCCAATCTGAAGTAGAATAAATCGAGAAATTGGTGCTTCCGCCTTCCTTGCCGAGAGTGAGGGCCTCAGTATCTACCGCAAGCGGAATCTCCATGTCTGATTTCATCTCGCAACTTGCAAAGGCCAAAGTCAATGACATTGCAAGCAATCCTGTCAGTTTCAATAAATATTTTTTCATTGTATTAATCTTTTATATGCCTGTACAAGAACTACAGACCGTATTTCTCATACTCTTTGTTATCAAGATTTCCTCCGGAATATACAACCTGCTTGTCAGGAATAGGATAGTACTCGTGGCAAGGTTTGATATTGGTCTTGACCTCTGCCCTTCCGGTGTTCTCGAGAACTGACTCATACCAGATTCCCCAACGCACAAGGTCGAATTTGCGCTGCCATTCTCCCATGAGCTCACGGCCTCTCTCCTTGCGGATTTCGTCCTGGAGAAGTTCAGGTGTCTTCAACACGTAGTCTCCGATCCCTGCCCTGTTTCTCGTCATGTTCAGGTAAAGAAGCGAGTTCTCATAATCCCTCTTCTCCATATAGCATTCTGACATCATGAGAAGTGCGTCTGCATAGCGGAATACCCTGTTGTTGTTATGGTCAGCTGTCTGCTGCATGTTAGGGCACCAGAATTTAGGTCCAAGCCATGGAGTAGTCGCCGCGCTCTTGAATGCCTTTCCTTCATATGCATAGGCAAGATTGATGTTTGCCCTCTTGTCAGAACCCTTCTTAGGCATGAGAGTAGAGTAGTAGAATACTGTCGGTCTCATGGATGTCCAGGTAATGGAGAACTTTCCGAGTTCAGGGATCTCCACGCCGTCATAGTTGGCTTCTCCATAATGATAAGGAGTGCAGATTGCCGCAGTGTTGGAAGTAACGCTGAGGCCTCCGGCGGTATAAGTGCGCTGAACCTCGAAAATGGACTCAGGTGTATTCTTGCAACGGAACAGGATATCATCGAGAGGATACTGGCTGAAGTCGCCATATATCTTTTCAATCTGCTTCAATGCATCGATAGCATCGTCCCATCTGTGTTCCCACATGCAGAGTTTCGCAATCAGCATCCAGCCCACAGGTGCGCCCATTCTTCTCTTGCGGTCATCCGTGAAGCGTCTCTGGACCATATCAGGAACACATTCCTGCAATTCCTTGATAAGGTAGTTACGGGTATCAGACGCAGGCATTCTCTTCATCTTCGCAACCTTGTTCTGTGCATCGACATCAGAAATAGGGAATGTATAGAAAGGAACGTCTCCGTAGAAACTTGTCAGGATATACCAGTAGAAAGCTCTGACAACCTTGATTTCAGCAAGCAGTGCCGGCTTCTTTTCTTCTTCGATAGGAGATCCTTCGATTCCCGGGATAACTGAATTCGCCCTCATGATCGGAGTGTAGCACCATCTCCAGATGTAGTCTCCCATACTCGGGTTGGACGGGGAAATTTTCATCCTGGCGTCGTCACTGTTTGTAAACACATACATCAAATCGGTAACTGCCTCAGTACAAGTCATGAAGTCTGACGAGTAGATGGAATTGAGGTGGGCATAACAACCGTTAATTGCAGCTTCGCATTGCAATTCCGTCTTGTAGTAGTCATCAGGGGTGACGAAAGTGGTAGGGTGCTCCGTCAAATCACATGACTGGACAGAAATAGCCGCAATCGCCAGCGGTAATATGAATGATTTATAGAATTTCATGTTTATATACGTTTTTGCGATTACATTAATATCTGATTTGGAGACTGAAGATAATTGTCCTCGGCTTAGGATAAGCATCCACGTCTATACGACGGAGGGCAGAGTTTGACGAAGATGTAGATACGTCCGGGTCAAATCCGTTGTAATACTTCCACAGATAAAGGTTCTCGGCAGAAGCACTCAATCTGATATCCCTGATGATGTTCTTAGTCAGCTTGGCAGTATCGAATGTGTATGACATGGAGATGTTCTTCAGACGGAAATAACTTGCGCTGTGAACGTACCTTGAAGAAGGAAGCTTGTCGTAAGCACCTGCCACAGGAAGATTTGACTGAGGATTTCTCGTAGGATGCCATGCGTTCTGCATGTAGCGCATCTGGTTTGTGAACGGGCTGCCGCTACCGAGATGGAGCTCAGATACGTTGTAGATCTTTCCGCCCAGCGAATATGCGAAATATACACCGAGGGAGAATCCGTAGATATTGAATGTATTCTGGATACCTCCGTAAACGATAGGGTCAGCTGATCCGAGGTAAACAAGGTCATCCTTGTTGATGATACCGTCGTGATTGATATCTGCATAACGGCTGTATCCTACTGACATTGTCTTGCCCACGTAAGCCTTTGTCACCTTGTTTCTGTCAATTTCTTCCTGGTTCTTCCAGGTACCGCAGTCCTTGAATCCCCAAAGGGCATTCAACGGATAGTTCTTCACGTAACCGTACATCATGTAACCTGAAGCATTGTCAGGAGCGTATGCCACGACGAAGTCGTCAGAAGCGATATCCTTCACCATCTGGGTGTTGTGCGAGATTGTGAAGTTGGTGCTCCATGAGAAGTTCTTCTTGGTGATGTTGTGGCTTTCAACGCTGAGCTCCAATCCCCAGTTGTTTGTACGTCCGGCATTGTCGAGACGGCTTGTATATCCTGTGTGGCTAGGAACCTGCACCCAGAGAAGAAGGTCTCTTGTATCTACATAGTATGCCTCGGCAGTAACTCTGAGTCTTTCCTTGAATGCGGCAAAGTCAACTGCCACGTTGTACATGTCGGAAACCTCCCAAGTAAGTTTTGTAGAAGCAAGACGGTCAACATAGGTTGCCAAAGGTCTTGATCCGTCGAAGAGGAAGCCGTTGGTAGTACTGTTGATTCTCGCAAGAGACTGATATGGAGAAATACCGTCGTTACCTGTACGTCCCGCACTGAAACGGAGAGCGAGTTCATCGAGCCAATGCTTTGATTTCTTCATGAAAGGCTCCCGGGTAACGTTCCACTTGAGAGCGACTGAAGGGAAGAATGCCCATTTACGTTTTTCCGCGAAGTTACTTCCTCCGTCATAACGGGCTGTAGCAGTCACATAATAACGTCCTTTCCAGTTATAATTGAAGCGTCCCAGCATTGACATCTTCACCTTCTTGACTTCATTGGTGGAAACCGAGAGGTTCTGCTTGTCAGGAATGGCGGCCATATTGTTCCATTTCAGCTGGTCGAGAGTATAGCCTGAACCTGACACATAAAGGTTGTGGCTCATCCAATTCTGACCTGTGAATCCGGCAAGGACATCGAATTTATGTCCTGACTTGTTGTCAAAGGCATATGAGAGAGTCGTCTCGGACAAAAGGTTTCTGGAGTTGTATTCTTCTCTTGAAGCGTTTGCACCCTCATTCTCCTTTCTTGCAGGAAGAGTTCCCGGCCTGAATGAATTCTCAGCCTGATCATAAGTATTGTAAGTGAACTGGCTCTTCAGTTTTACGCTTTTGAGCGGAGTAAGCTCAGCATATGCTGAAGTATTCATTGACCTTGAAATTCTCTGACGCTCACACATTTCGATGAGTGTTCTAGGAGAGTTGAACTTCTGTCCAGAATACCAAAGTTCGTTGAAGTTGGAGTAAGCCTTGATCATCGGGCTGAGGAAGATGGCAGCAGACCACCAGCTGGTACCTGTGAGGGACGCCTGGTTGAGAAGCTGGTCACGGTAGGTATAGTTCTGGTTCAAACCGACTTTCAGCCATTTGTTGAAAGAATGGTGGATATTGAACCTTGCGGACAGACGCTTCAGACCACTCTTGTCGATGATACCCTGGTTGTTGTTGAATCCGACAGAAGCGAAGTAAGAAGTATTCTGGTTCTTTCCTGATACGGAAAGGTCATAGTTCTGGTAAGGTGCGATTCTGGTCACTTCGTCCATCCAGTTGGTACCCTTTCCGTAAGAGAGAGGATTTGGATACGGATACTTGGACAGAGGTGTGGTACTGGTGATTTCAGAATAACTGTCTGATGTAGAAACAAGAGCATAGTCATTTCTGAACTGTGCAAACTCGGAAGCGTCCATAACATCGATCTGTCTGGGAAGATGAGAGAATCCCGCGTCAGCACGGAAAGTGACGCTTGGCTTGCCGGCATTGGAGCTGCCGGTCTTTGTGGTAATCACAATGACACCGTTGGAGCCTCTCGAGCCGTAGATTGCAGTTGCAGAAGCGTCCTTCAAAACTGAGATGGAAGCGATATCGGAAGGATTGACGTCATTCAAGTCGCTGATTCCGTCAATGACACCGTCCACAACGATAAGAGGCTCATTGGTTGCAGAGATTGATCTTGTACCACGGATTCGGATTGAAGTCGTCGCTCCAGGCTCACCGGTTGTCGACATGATGTCGGCACCTGCGATACGTCCCTGAAGGGCAAGGTCGACTGATGATACAGGAACGTCCTTGATATCTTTCATATCCACGGATGAGACCGAACCTGTCAAGTCGCTCTTCTTGACCGAACCGTAAGCGATTACGACAACCTTGTCAAGTTCCTGAGTATCAACATACATGGTAACATTGATATTGGAACGCTTTCCGACATACTGTGTAACTGTTTCGTATCCGATACACTGATATACAAGAGATTTATCTCCGCCGATCTTGATGGAATACTTTCCATCTGCATCTGTCATGGTACCTGTAGTCTTGCTGTCCTGGGCCATGACATACACACCAATCATAGGTGCTCCGTCCTGGTCGATTACAGTTCCCGTGACAGTGCGGACCTCACTTTCCTGTGCGGACAAAGGAAGCGAGAATAGCACTGAAACAAAAGCTATTAGAATATATAACGTTTTTTTCATACCTGTTCATTATTTAGTAAATCGGAACGTAACTGATACCGGGAAATGGTCAGAAACCTGTTCTTTTTTGTCCCCGACGGACACCTGACTTGTCGTGAAGTCATCCTTTACAATCTCAGCACCGGTAAGGTTTCTGAGGATTGATTTGGAACCGTAAATGAAGTCCAGTCTGCTGTAAGGAGTAGAGTTGATGAAGTGATTATGTCTTTCCCTGATCAGATCATAGTAACCGTTGCTGAGAACAAGTGAATGCACCTCATAATACCTGTCATCACCATAATGGTCCTTGTCCAACGGAGAATAACTGTTGAAGTCACCCATCATAAGCCAGTTCGGCTCGATAGGATATTTCCTCATGGTATTGTCAAGGATATAATTCATTTCGCTCACACGGTATTCCTCTCCGGAACCGGCCTCAGCTGATGCATCATTCGGATATTTGGAGAAAGGATACAGATGGAGAACCACGAGATTCACACCGTTCACTTTCGCATGGATAGCATTGTGGTAAAGCTCATGATTGCCCGCATTCTGCATGTACTTCACGACCTCGATAGGATATTTCGATGTCATGGCAACAGGATACAAGCCTTTATGCTCGCTGTTGAAAGCGACATAGTTATGGCCCCATCTTCCTGCCAGTTCAGCAAGGAATTCAATGGTAAATCCATTACATTCCTCCAATGCCAGAACGTCAGGTCTCTGTTCATTTACCCACGCGACAAAGTTGTCATAATTGGACGCCTTGTCGTTCTTCATTCCCTCAAGAATGTTATAGTTGATAACTTTCATTGAGGAATATGTGACGTCGTTTCCGGCTGAGACGTCAATGCCAGGCTCGACTTCAGCCTTCTCCGAGCATCCCGAAAGGAGGGCAAGGGAGGCAACTGCTGCGCCGAGTATATGTCGGATTGAAAAAAGTTTCATTGTCATATCCATTATATGTTTTTGTATCTGATTGCCGCGTATGAAATCAGGAAGCAACCTCCCGCATTGCCGGTAAAGGTACCGTCATCATAACCAGTCTTGGTAAACGTCTTGTTTACCGGGCAATACAACCTGAGCATAGCTCTGTCAAGACCTACAAGTTCCTGAGGCAAAACAAAATAGAAAGTCTTGTCACCAGGCAGATGGTTCGGCATGGTATTACCCCAGTCGGCAATAGGAGGAATTGTGAAGTCTCCGACCTTGGTCCATGTCTTTCCCTCATCGGCAGATGCCTCAAGAGCGAAATATGGCGGAACATTGAATGACTTGTGCTGACGCGCGGTCATAACAAATGTCAGCATTGATGTTTCCACATCCTTGGTGGAGAACAAGATGGTTCCTGCCTGGGCACGGCCGAGACCGGCATCCCAATTCGGAGTAAAGCCCCAGCTGGTTGCCGATGTGGTTCCCATCTTGTTAGGGTCGGTAAAGTTTCCTGCATAAGCAGGCCATGTGCCCTTAGGCTCCTGATACATGATTCCCCAGCCGTCGGAAGGCCTCAAGCCCCAGCTGATACCCGGAATATCCTCGCCGATGATGTCTTTCGGGGACTTTCTCGCAACCTTGTGCTCATTCGGCTTGCTCTTGTCATCAATTTCATTGGTCCATTCTACAATAACCTTTGAATATGAATCATTTACGTCATTGGAAATTGCAAAATCCGAATAAGAGCAATGTCTAATCTGATAGCGGCCGATATTGCCGTCCTTCTCGAACCTTGAAAATTCCTCATGCACGATGATACCTGAAAGACGTCCCTGTCCGAAAGGAACCTGTTTCTTAGGAAGAATATCGAAGCAAGTAAGATTGGTAATCACATACATCCAGTCACCGTGGATATCGGCGAAAAGAAGAGGATATTTGGTGAAACGGTCCTTGTAACCGCCATTGACAGGAAGAAGACCGCCTCTGCGGGAAGGCATCTCGACCTTCTTCAATGTCACATATGTATAGATATCCTCATCCTTCAAAGTATTGATATAGCGTGTCTTCACAGGAAGCTGATCGGCAGCGCCAGACTTCACAGAGATGTAATGCTCTTCAGAAATGCCCTTGATCGTGTATCTGACAGGATTGTCCTCTTTTACAAGAGTAAGGCCCTTCAGCCAGAGTTTGGTGAAATCGTAGCGTTTCATCAGATTGGTTTCTCCGGAAGCAGTGAAGAGACGGAATCCCAAAGTACCGTCCTCGCTTTCAATGTAAGCTGTCGTGGCATTAGGAGTTCTGTCCACGGAGTGATTGGTCACATTAGGGCAATCACCCATATTCAGGCTCTCCTTATTGGAAATGACCCATCCTTCCAGCGCGATATCGTCCTGAATCTCCAACTCACCCTCGGAACCGGGAATCATGGCGCGGATATCTTCAAAAGTCTTCACGACAGTAGACTTGGTTCCTCCTGGGATTGACTGGACCACTGCAACAGAAGCCTTGATGACTTCTCCCAATTCGTTTTCGTACAAAATGGTAATTTTGGCTTTTCTAGTCTCGTAGCCAAGATTGTCTTTTACTGAACAAGTGAACTTCTTCAAGTCATCAGACAATCCGCACTCGAGCCAAGGCTCATCTAGCTGTGGTTCACATTCGATGTCATATACGAACTTCTCCTTGCCGGAAGCAGGGATGTTGGTATCGAACATTGTCTCTATTTCTGATGCCACACAAGTATATCTGAGTGTATCTGCAGCAATTTCGAAGAAGGCAGATGTGCCGTACTGTTTCAGGAATACGGTATCGATAATAGCCTTGGATGAAGAAGAGATATACAGAGCGCCCTTCCTAGGCATCCCGTTGTTCTCCTTATATGATACTGTCACGGTTCCGTTACCGTTTCCGGACTCTGCGCCTTCAATAGAAGCCCAATCCTTTGTGGAAGGTGACAATGATGCAAACCATTTTCCGTCAGAATTGACGTTGACGACAGTATTTCCCTTTTCAGCAGGAAGAGTCACGGAGATGCACTTTCCGAAAGTTCCGGCTGCCGGAACCTCCGCCTCTTTTTCACAGGAAACAAGTGTCAATGAGCATAATGCCAGTGAACCGGCAATATAACTTAAAAATCTGTTATTCATTACAAGTTCGATTATTCATTTTTATTTCCAAGGAAGTCTTTCGGAAGTTCGTCTGAAAGCATATTCCACCACTCTCTCTTGATAGTCATGATATTGAAATTGTCAATGAAAATACGGTTGTTGCCTTCCAACTGCTTTTCAGCGAAAAGTCTCACATGAGTATCACTGGTAATAGGATTGTCCTTGGTGCTTATGATGTAGTAGCCTTTATATGTCCCGTCCCACATGCTTACAGGAATATCTTCTGCCTCCGGATCCATATGTTTCACGGTCACAGTCTTGGTCTTTGTTCCGTCCATGAACTCTCCGCCGCCGGTAACCTCAATGGTAAGCTTGGCCGCGTCAGCCTCGACAGCAGACTTGTATGCAACAGCATTGAAAGCAGCCATCAGCAAAGTATCCCTCTTGAGATAGATGTTGTAAGGAGAAATCAAATCAGCCTCGTGTCCATTTTCGTCACCGAGCTGGATAAATCCGTCCCTGCCATAGCAATATGCGACATCGTTGCCGGGGAATTTGGTAGAAGTCCAGCCAGACTCTTTCTCTTCGTCAGACCATTCTGAGATGAGTTTTCCCGGAAGGCCGGTCAAAGGATTGTTCGAGCCATATTCAAGCCAGTCGAACTTGGTTCCGATCCTTGAAGGATACCCCTGTACCACCTTGACGAAATTGTTCAGGAAGATGTCCGGTCTTTTCAATGACAGGATTCCGGTTCTCTGAAGATAAGAATCTTCCATAGGCTCCACTTCGAGGAGAAGTTCATCGACACCCATATTCGCATTGTGGCGTCTTTCGATTACCTTGATCCAATCCTCATGATCCTCATCATCAGTCTGGAAGGAAATCTCATAGTCAACATTTGACCATACATAAAGAATCTTCGGTTCATTTTTGGCTGAACCTTCGAGCGGAAGGAGAATCCTCGCCTGAGTCTGTCTCACTACCGCATCAAGTGAATCAGAGACAAGAATGTACTCCTTTCTGGAATAGCCCTTGTCTTTCTGACAGGAAATTGAAGACACAGCCAACATCGGCAATACGAACAATGCCAACATGAGCTTCATAGCCAAATTCCTTTTTTGGAAAGTTAATAGCTTAAAAAACATAATTTTAGAGTTGTATTAAAAACACTTATCTTTTTAGAAATAAAAACTAATGAAAATCATAGAATGGCTTCTATGTGTTGTTTTCGGATTGATTGTTCACCATAAATAATGTCAATGTTATCAATTATCAATTTTTCAGTTTCTTTCAGTTTGTCCTAGATTCGGTTGGTCATTTTTTCATTTTATCTAAAAAACGTTACAAAGGTACTTGGTATCTTTTATAATTCAATTATACTTTTGTAGCAGAATTCACAAAATAAATTGTACTTTTGTATTTGTAATGAAGAATAGCCAAATTCGCACTATTAAACAAAGTGAAACCATATAAACTGAAATGAAAACCAAAACGATAATATTTAGCATTTTACTGACAGTACTTTCAGCATTGATGTCATCAGCAAAAACCGACTGGCCGGAGCTTAAATTCACAAAATACACTGTAGAGAACGGACTGTCCCACAATTCCGTAATCAACATCTGCCAGGACACGACCGGCATGATGTGGTTCGCGACATCTGACGGCCTGAACCGGTTCAACGGACATGACATATATACATATAAACACAGTCATCTTGACACGAACTCGATACCGAGCAACAGCGTATTGAAGATAATGATGGACACGGACCATAAGCTCTGGACCTGCACATCCAACGGTCTTGCACAATATGATGCAATAGCCGAAGTATTCCGCAAGGCGCACATACCCGGCACCATGTCAACAGAAGACATGATACAGATAGACAGTTCCAGGTTTCTTGTGGCGACCAGAAATGCATCCTATATATATAATAAGACAACAGATACGTCTGAAGAGTTCAGATTAGACAAAGACAGTCCGCTCATTTTCTACTCTTCATGCAAAGACAAGGACAATATCATCCTGTGCACCAGATGGAGAATGGTCGAAACCCTGCACATAGCAAATGGTGAACTATGCCGCAAATATGCCCCGCTCGCCATACCGAAATTCGGTGTCGCCCCGCTTCCGGCAAATGATGAAAAATATTATATAGGCACCAAAGGAGCAGGGCTGATTCTGGCAGATGTAAAAAAAGGTGAATACAAGACCATCTTGCAGGAAGATGACGGATGGATGACTGTCTCCGCTCTCGCATATGCTCCGGATGGAAATCTCTGGGTAGGTTCAGATGCGGGACTATTCATATTGAAAGACGAAAAGAGCATCTACAAATCCAAAATCGAGGATCTTAAAGACAAAAACGTCAACTGCATTTACCGGGACAATACCGGCGGCATGTGGGTCGGAACCGAATTCGTAGGCGTAAACTATTGGAACAAGGCAAGGGACAAATTCAGTTCTCTCACAATCCCGGGAAGACATCCCGAAATAGAAGACGAAATCATCACCTGCATCCACTGTGACGCCCAGGGGGCAGTATGGACAGCTACGAGGTTCGATGGACTGGACCGATACTTCCCTGAGACGAACAAACACGTCCATTATGCCCTGAACAACGTCCGCACCATACATATAAGCGAAGACGGAAGATATGCCTATACAGGCACTGAAATCAATGGTATGCACTCCATTGACCTGAAGAGCGGCAAAATAAGCGCCCTGAGTTCCCCGAAAGATGTAATGTCCATAAAAGGAGCCGGGGACGGAAAATTGTGGCTCGGAACACTTGTAGGCCTCTATCTTTACGACCCTGAGAAAAACCTGTCATCCAGAGCCTATCCGACATCCGACAACAGCAGTCTGGTACGTATCCTCAACCTGGGAAAGGACAGTAAGGGAAGACTTTGGGTGGGAGCAAAAGAGCACTTGCTGGTACTGGAAACAACAAAGGACAATACCATCACTGACGTGACGCCTGAAGTAATGAAGGGCATCATCCAGATACAATGCCTCTATGAGACATCCGATTCGACAATGTGGATCGGTTCTCTGGACGGACTGGTCTCGTACAAAGAAGACAAAAACGGCACAGGAAGCCTAGAATACGTAAATGCACTCCAGAACACATCCATACGAGGTGTAGAAGAGGACAACAAAGGCAACCTGTGGATAAGCACCAACAACGGACTGTTCAGATATGTGAGGAAAACCGGTGAGGCCCGCAGTTACAATAAGGATGACGGGCTCAGGTGCGAGCTGTTCAATGCCTGTGCACACAACAAGGATACCGCAGGAAATCTCTATTTCGGCGGCACAAACGGCGTGGAAGTATTCAGCCCGGAAAAGATGACGATAAACACAGACACGTTCCAGCCGATAATAACGGAGCTGGTCGTCAACAATGCCCCGATCAAGCCTGGCGACAAAAGCGGCATACTGAAATCCAATATCCAATACACGGATAGAATCAAACTCAAATATTGGCAGAATTCATTGACCCTTTCGTTTTCCTGCGCAGACATGATATCAGGAGAAAGCAATACATACCAATATAAGATGGAAGGTATCGACACTGATTGGACCACGGCACGCGGAAGGGAAGCTACATACACTAAACTTGACAAGGGCAAATACGTATTTCTGCTGAGAGCGTCCAACAGTGACGGAATCTGGTGCAAGACTCCCAAACGGCTGGAAATCACAGTAAAGGCCGTATGGTACCGGAGCACAGCGATGCGGGTCATATTGGCAATATTGATTTTCGGCGCAATGGCCTTCACTCTCTCCTGGTTCATAAAGAAAATTGAGACGGACAGGGAGAAGGAAATCCAGGAACTGACGAAGACATACGAAGAGAAGGTACAGAAAACCAAACTGGAAATGTTCGTGGATTCCTCATATAACCTCAAATCAAATGAGGAGGCGTTCCTGTCTTCCATTCTGTCCTACATTGAGAAAGACATCGGAAATCCGGAGTTGTCAGTAGAAGCGATTGCCAGCCATGCCTGCATATCAAGGGGAAACTTGCACCTGAAAATCAAGACATTGACAGGCAAGTCTCCTGTGGAACTGATAAAGACAATGAGGATGAAACGAGCCTGCGAACTGATGAAGGAAACGAACCTCTCAGTGGCGGACATCGCCGAGCAGACCGGTTTCCAGACGCCGGGATATTTCATCAAGGTGTTCAAGAACCACTTCGGAGAGACACCGGGGCACTATGCTTCCCGGGTACGCCAACAGTAAATGAATCAGACACATAGCATTACATAATCCTCCGTGAACCACGCCGACAGGCGAAAATTCACGGAGGAATCATATTATGTCCTCAAATATGAGAACCTGAACTACTTGTTATATCGGATAGCGAAGTACTCGATGGCATTCGTGCACAAGCCTGACTCTTTATCCTTCAGATGAGCATTGGCATAATCGGAACCGTCGCTGCAAAGGTCATTGGCGGGACAGATACGTATATAGACATTGTCCTTTCCGAGAATTTCCAACGGAAGGGCGAAGTTCATCTGCTTGAAGCCCACGCTTGACGAGAACAAGGTATTGGACCAAGTAGATACGTCAGGGATGGAGAACTCGCTGATCAGATGCCACTTGCCGTCAGCCTTCTCGGACATGTCATCGGTGTATGACCATTCTGCCTTCCAGAAACGTGGGGCATAATAAGACTGGTCCTGGTTCATCATTGACAATTGCATTGACAGAACTCCTGTCGAAATTCCGGCGGTAGAGAATTTGAAAAGCCATGCATACGGGCGGTCCGTCTCATAGTCCCACCAGTATTGGTTAGAGTATCCGGTGTAGGCGTCGCCCGGAACCCAGGCTTTGCCGGAGTTGTTTCCGGTACCATTGACATTGACAGCAGGTGTAGCTTTCGAATTTGGACCGGCCCATTCGACTGTTCCGTTGCCGTTGTAGGAAACAAGGTCCTTGAGGGACTGGACAGACGGCATCTGGTCGCGGTCCTCCGCCAGATCCATCATGATACCGCAGCCGTTCTTGTTGGTCTTGGCCTTGTCAACGGCAGGGAAAAGCGGGTTGGTACCATTTCCTACAGGCCCCAGGTAGCAGAATGTCTGGGCTCCGTTCATGTGCTGGAGCATCGTCTTGTTTATGTATTCCTTTGCCTCAGTATGTGTATAACGCCTTGAATATGTATGGTTCATCCAGCCATTCTTTCCATAGGAAGGCAACATGGTGGAATCAGAGGCATTCGGAACCCAATAACGGTACTCCGTAAGAAGTTTCGAGAACCCCTCCTCGAAGTTATCCTTCATCTGTCCCCACACATCGTCCTTGGTCTGGTGCCGCAACTGGTACCGTCCGATATTGCCAAGCTGTGGATCATCATTAATCTCTGCCGGGTCGGCCCCGTCACGCCATGTCATACGTGGGAACGCATCATGTACCAGAACTCCTGACAGTTTGCCGGAGCCGTAAGGAAGGCGTGTTCCGTCGCTTCTGTAACGGCAGACAGTATTGGTAGTCAGATAGATATCGTCACCATTGATGTCGCGGACAAGGCGCGGAAACTGGGTGAAACGGTTCGAGTTGGTTGCGCAGGTATAACCATCATTGACAGGAACGAGCGACCCCTTTCTGACAGGGAACTCCACATCCTTGAGAGTAACGTAAGTATAAACGTCATTATCAGTCAAATCCCTGATATACAATTCCTTGACAGGAACAGAAGACTTGTTTCCGGACACTCTGGACGTGACCATAGTCTTGGTAACGCCAGTAATGTCACAACGGAGAGGCTCCTCCTTGAGATTGGCAACAGTTCCGTGCATGAGAATCTGAACCTTGTCGTACTGCTCGAAAATGTTGTCCTCCGCAGTAGCGGTAAGAATGGAGACTCCCCTGCTGCCATCCTCCGCCTCCAGATAAACCGTCCTCTCTGAAACAGTGTAGTCCACGGCAGATGTCGTCTTCTGTTCATTGGCTCCGGCATTCCTTCCGGCCTTGTTGCTGACGACAACTCCCTCCAGAATCACATAATCCTGAACAGTCTTGCCCGTAGCGTATTTGTCAATGAAAGAGTCGAAACTCATCACCTGTCCCAATGTATTGCCGGCACTCTTCTGAAGAAGGTTCACCTGAAGAGACACTTTATCTCCCCAACCATCAACGAATGAGAAGTTTACGCTTGCAGTACGAGGAGCAACGGCATCCGGATTGGCGCCGAGGGTAAACTCCATCTCCGCCTTATTGTCCGAAGAAGCTGCAATATTGACCTTTTCAATCCAATTGTCTCCTTCATTGGAATATTCCGTATTCACATTCATGTAGTCGAACGGGATATTGGTAGTTACAGGAGTCTTGACCACGCCTGAACCGCCGTCCGCTACGATAGAAGTATTCTCCATCGAAAGTTTGGCCACCTTCCAGCCGCGCTGCTTGATGATGATGGTATCCCTGCGGGAATCCACGTCGCTTGTCAATGCTATCACGCCTTTTCTCCTGAATTCCACGTTAGGCTCGCAATACAATGTCAGGCTGTCGTCATCTGCAGTCGGCTCACCAGTAATGTGCAGCCAGGAATCAGCGCCGTCCAGCACCTCCAGATGATACTTTGCATTGGAATAGACAGCGACATTGAAAGTCGTATCTGATGCATTGATAATATACTCATTCTCAGGAGCTCCGAGCTCAACCTTCCTGATTACGGCAGCATCATCATAATCACATGACTGCAGGCACGCAAGAACGGAAAGAGTCAATACCAGGCCTGAATATTTCATATTGTTATTCATAATATCAATATTTTTGGGGAGAGTCCGGCAGCACCGTTTCACTGCCGTCCTCTCTCTGATTCTAGTTGTATCTGACGGTTATCGCACCGAAACGAAGCGGATTCGACGTCTTGGTAAACGTACCTTTCTCAATGGAAAGAGCTGTCTGCCAAGTACTTGATGACGACTTAGGGTCAATGTCACAGACATTGTCGACCACCTGGAATCTTACAATCACCTTCTCCTTTCCGAAGCACTCCTGAGGAAGCTGAAACATGTGGTCCGTATAACCGGGGGCAGAGTCCACAGCAGTATTTGTCCACCACACGATAGAACGGTTCTTCACCATCGGAACAAATTCTTTGAAAGACTCGCCGTCATCCACAGAATAGAGCAGCCTCCATCTTGAAGGAGTGTCAATGTTGGTGTTTCCACCCTTTCCATGGCCCCATACGAAACCGAACTGGAGATTTGTACCGGAAATTCCAGCCGTAGAGAAGTCCACGTCGAAAGAAGAGCCCACTTCCCAAGTAGCAGTGAAGTAAGCGGCCTGGTTGTTCACGACGCCCTTTCCTCCGGCACCCGAAGCCACTTTTTCAGTACGGCTGGTCGCGACATTGGTATGAACCAGAGCATTATAATCCTGAGCCAGTGAAACTGCCACACCGGAAATGTTTCCGGCGCCTATCTCCGGTGCAGAATCATTCTTCGCATCGTTCCAGTTCCACTCCACCAGAGTCTTGGAAAATGGAGCATCTGTCAATGCTATGTCGTCCTTTACCATTGGCCTGATCTGATATCTGCCTCGATTGCCATAGCGGACCAGAGTTTCAGCAACGATGATTCCTTTGAAATCACCTGAACCCTGAGCCACGCCGGTCCCGTCCCTTCTCCACTCTACCAGCGAGTTGGTCAGCATTGATATGGTCTGCCCGTTCTTGTCCGTCAGCAGCAACGGAGCGACATCCCATCTCGGAGCCGAACCGCCTGCCTGGTTGAGATCAGTCTTCTTGGCATAACCGTCAGTGCAGTTGGTGTAGCTTCCGTCCTTGAATACAATCTCCATATCCTTGAGGGACACGAGAGTAAAGATATCAGCATCTGTAAGCTCGGACACGCTCTTCCTCTTGGCAGGAACCGCATCCCGGTTAGGCTCTTCTACAGAAGTGACATTGTCTTCGGTCATACCGGTAAGAGTGTAATACTCAGGGTCACTGTTCTTTGTCAATGTCAGGCCGCGCAAAGAGATACGGACCTTCGAGTAACGAGGCAATGTATTCTGAGCCAACTTCTTATACTTGATGGCGAATCCGTACTTGCCATCGAGGGACTCGATGATTGCGGTACGTATGCTCTCATTGGTGTCGAACTTGTACTGAGCAGTCTGAGGATTCTGACAAACATTAGCAGTACCATTCTCACTCACGATATAACCGTCAATATACTCACGCGCAGTCAGTTCTCCCTCAGGATAGTTTCTTAGCGCGGCGAAGTCCACAACCACAGGATAGACATCCTGCATGACTGTCTTCTCAGCGACCTCAACTCCCTTGAACAGCACTTTGATCACAGCGCTGCGGTCATCGCCCGACATGTTGTCATCAGTATCGAATGTCAGAGCGTTTGAAGTCAATGCCAGATTTGAAATCCATGCATCTTCAGGAGCAACCTCCGGAGTATAATCCACAGTATAGGCCAAGTCTTCAGCATAAGCCCACACAGTATTCTTCAATGTCTCTATCGAATTAGATCCTTTCATACCGACAAGAGTCTCAGCCTCAGCAAGTTCCAAAGCTGCATCCTCGGAATCCTGCGACACGCGGAGCTCGAAGGTCTCCTCCTTGTCCTCAGTCTTGCTGTTGCCAGGAATCTGTACTTTCACTCCGATTGTAGCCCTGCGGAGCGTACTTGAAGAATTATCAGAAACGCCGAATGACATTGACCTTCCGTCGAAAACCACATCGGAAATCCAGTCCGCGGCACCATCTCCATACTCTACCGAATATGAAGTATTCTGAAGGGAGTAGAACAGGTTCGAACTGATTGTCAATGCTGCCCTGCCGGCTGATTTGCACATTGATACGCTATCACAAGGCCAAGTGAGTTCAGGCTCGGAAAGAGTACCTGCCTGATTTACCACGATGGTATCTTTCATTTCATTTTTGGAAAGAGCGATGGCAAGCCTTCTTGACAGACCATAGTTTGCAGAAAACCCCAACACGAGCTCAGAATTGCCACTGCCGTTCAGACGATCAAGGACGCCCACCCGGACGCGGACTTCTGTAC
>OQVZ01000266.1_pt1 | contig 19843 bp, 38 predicted proteins | sample 1691571 | NCBI WGS metagenome assembly OQVZ01 (sample SAMN03418261, study PRJEB22391) | human gut metagenome | biome: human-gut; feature: organic feature; material: feces | host: Homo sapiens | place: Tanzania | collected 2013-01
TCCGCCAGAGTGTTTAATGCGAGTTCAACGTTTGTCATGTTGTCACGCAGGTTCTCTTTCTTTAATCCTTTGAAGTTCTTGTATTGCCTTGTTGTCTTGCCACTCCACTCTTTTGTAATTATATCTGTAAGAGTTGCATATTGCTGTCCTTGCACTCCTCCGCGTTTCCATTCGTCAGTAAGAGTTTTTCGGACTTCGATGCTTTTCAATCGGTTATTTATCCACCCCTCGGAATATCCGAGTCTGCGGTAATCGTTAACAGCTTGGTCTATTGAGAGTTCAGGGTCTTGCATTTGGTCTAAACGCTGGGCTGCAACTTTTGCAATCCATTGTTTGAAAGGTTCTGCTTTCGGAGATGGTATTGATTGAATGATGCGGAACAGTAGTTCTGCGTCTGCAACATCTGTCATACGCATTTTCCCATCAGAAGCACGCATTTTCAACTGGTGACAATTTGTCACCAGTTGGTTTCCTTCTTCTTTTATGCGTTGCTTTAATTTGTTCCAATACTTCCTCGATGTTTGATAATCGTTATCTGTCAGCACAGCGCAAACATCTACTATTGAAAAGTACCACCTCTCATCTTCCTCGTTCCAAACAGAACGCACTTTTTGCCCGTCAAAGAGCATTATTCCTTTGTCTTCCATAATAGTGTTTTGTTTGTTATCCTTGTTATATCACTTCATCATGAATGCCAATATATATATCCCTCAAACGTATGCTCATAAGCCTAATAATGGCGTAAATGTCAAACCGTATCTCTCTGCCTTCAAATGTAAATTTATCAGGCGAATTGTAGATAAATTGCTTGACTTCATCAAACGCTTCGTCTCCAGTACTTTTGAGCAGTAACTCCACAGATAATTGCTCTACGTCATACTTGGTTCTGGGCTTGCATTCTTCTATCTGATGCAGTAAGGATGTCTGTAACTTGTTTAATGCCTTGTCTGCATGGCTTTTTATGAACAGAAATTCGCCTGCTGGCGTCATTTTGAGCGGACTTGCCTTTTGTGCCAGTTGCTCAATCATGGTAGCGTCCATCTTCATTATCCATTTCGATATGTCAAGAAGTATGTTTTGGCTTCTCCTTAATATACTCTTTATTTCTGTGATGTCAGTCTCATGCTTTACAAGTATTTCGTTCTGCGATGAAAATATGTCTACACGCTTAGAAATCCTTGTTATCTCCTCATCAAACTGCCTGCACTTATTCTCTTGATTGTTTAGTATTTCTGTATGTCTCACGCATGGCTTTGTTTCCATATCATGTTCTATGGAAGAGAGGCGCGTGTTGCTTATTGCTATTTCGCGTTCTCTCTTAAACAGATACACCATGATGCCGCCAGTACTGCCAATAACGGCAGCGGCAGTTCCTATTGCGGTTAATATTATTTCTATTGTATTCATGTGCAAATGTAGCTATTCTTAATCTCCCAGCCTTATAGAGTAAACTATCCTATACAAGCGGATAACCTTTGTCTTGGCTATATTCTGCGTCTCAAAGGAGCTTTTCTCGTTGATTATCCTGCATTCGTAGTAATCTCCTCTGTCATATATTCTTCGCAGAAGAAAGCCAAAATCGTTGGTATCTATTATCATGGAAGCACCTTGTATGATGTCAGAGCCGCGCTCTGTATGGGCGAGTGCGAGCACGTCACCCTCCTTAAATAGCGGCTTCATGGCATCTTGCCTTACCATATAATAGAAGTCAAAGTTGTTGTAAGGAGGTATAGCAGTCATGCTGTCAAGCTGCATTGTATGGCCGTCAGTCTTTAACACCTTGTATACGTCTGTATTAGGCTGCGAGGTCAGGTATTTAGGAACTATCGGTTTTGTGTGATGGTTGACATCTTTGTGTTCTTGTGCGCTTGTTATTATTGTGTTGTTCCCTGTATTGCTGTTGCCTACAATATTGTTATTGCCTGTGATGTTCTGTGATGGCTCATTGCGTAGCATCTCGCCCTCGCCTGTCAGCAGCCATGCCATGTTGAGGTCGGGGAATGCGGATTGAATTTGTTTTTGTTTCGCAGGTGTGATGTTCAGTTTAATGTTACTTACGTATCCATTAGACGCGCCAATTAAAATTTCAAATTTTCTCACTGATAGCCCCTTGTGTGCTATGTAGTATTCTAATCTATCTCTTACCATGGTTATGCCAAATTAGTATTTATTACTATATAATATGCAACATCAATATTGCAGAACTGCGCATACATGCTTAAAATATCATAACCTGTAGTATTTTCTACTATTATGATTTGGCATTCTGTAGTACTGCATACTATCTTTGCACTCGTAACGAAACAAGTAACGATAAAAGTTGCCACAAAGGTACGAACAAACTTGTTATGTTGCAAGTGGTATTTGACATATTGGACAAGAAAAGAGAAGAGAAACTCTATAAAACGATGGCACATTAGGTAATGGCCGCAAGGTCAGGGCTTTGCAATAGTGCTGGGGTTCGATGCCCCGTGTGCCACTAATATTAACTAAAACCTCTAAGAACATGACAGATTTAGAGAAATATATCACCGAGTGTATTGAAAGAAATGAAGATTACCAATCCGATTATAGCGGCTGTGTCGAAGCTGAATACGGCAACATATACATAAGTTGCCACTTCAGTATTCAGAGCGAAGGCTACTACGAAGATGACTACTTCAACGGAACTGGTGCTTTCGTGGAGACGTATTACTACTTTTGTATCGATGATATAACCGCCTACGACGAAAACGATAACGAAATAAGCGTGGACATAGAAGCTATTGAGGACTATATCAATAAAGAACACTGACTTTATAAATCACACTAAAACAACGATTATGACAAAAGAACAAACCGAACAAATCAAAGAACTCGAGCTACGGGTGCTCGAGGATTACAAAGAAATGGAAGGCTTCTTTGCCGACGTGAACAGACTCACGATTGACGGCAAGCCTACGCAAGAGTCTGAATTAGCAAAAGACGCATTGGACAAATTGGAAGATGCCTATATTGCTATTCAGAAACTCAGAAGCACATTCGGTGACAACTACTATCTGAACCTGTCTGCCGAAGAAAAAAAACAGATTAGGAAGAACAAGGCAAAAATGAAAGTTAAGGTGGCTCGTGGAGTTGCCAACCAAATTGCAAATCAGTTTGGCTGCTCTAAATCAAAGGTTTGTGCGGCACTGCACTTCCAAAGTAACAGCGCAATCTCCAAGGAAATTCGGGAAGCCGCATTGAAATACTACAACGGAAGAATAATAAGGGCTGAAAGCTTTTTGAAATAATCATAAGAGGGGCGTCATCGTGCAAAGCGTTGCATGAGAAATAAAGCTGCAATCTGTACACTGTTTGTTTTCCATACGCCCCTCTCATTCTGGTGATAGCAGGTTAAATGGATAGGCCGAATATCCTTGTCGGGCATTAGCGAGTTCGATTCTCGCCGCCAGAACAACAAAAAAATAAATATTATGAAATGGTTATGCTTTTCGCTCATAGTAGTGCTTGACTTCATAGCCTGCACAATGATGAGCGTGTCCGCAGGACACAGTAGTTTTACAATTTACGACCTTATACCTTTTTGTGGTATTTCGCTCTTTTTAGCCACCGCTGTTATGGCGGTGTGCTTATATCAAACAGGAATGCTCCCGAATACTATACAAAAACTAATAAAGAAATCTCTTGAAGAATGATGAACCACAACGAATCGGTCAATATAAAGACCTTGATGTACAAGGCTTACGAGGTGTACAACGGAATAGATGGATTTTTGTCTTATCGCGGTGAAAGCGAAGAGACAGAAGAACTGAAATCAGCACGCAACACTGCGTGCGATGTCGTTAACGCACTACAATATATACTGGAAACCTTTGGTGACAATGATAACAGATACTGAGTTCTTTAAGGTTATGGGCAATTACCCCAGTCGCGAGATTGCACGCCCTTTGTTTTTAGTGTGACAGGCCGCTACTATGCGGCCTCACAAGCAGGTGATAGGCCGTTAATCGGATAGACGGCAGAAGATAGCACATTGAAATCGCTACCATATTGATGCTGGATAGCCTTTGGTAGCGCGTTCTTTTTTTTGCGAAAGTTAGGACATTAGCTGGTTCGACTCCAGCCACCTGCACCAAACAAAATCACTAAAATCAAATAACATGACAAAGAAAGAACTTACAGAACTTGCCGCAATGATTGCAGAGCAACTAAGGCAAGGCGAAGAAAAAGAAATCTTGAACCATGACGAGGCAGCAGAATTTTTAGGAGTTTCAAAATCATGGATGTATAGGCTGACAAGTGAGAACAAAGTACCGTATTACAGACCATTCGGCAGCCGATGTTACTTCAGACGTTCTGAACTTGAAGCCCTGATATTCAGCAACCGCATACCGATGGCTTCCGAAAACAAGAAAAGAAAGAGAAATGCATAGATTGGTTTCTATTTGTCGCCATAATGCCCTTTTATAGATAGAATATCAACAACGACTATACCCTCGTCAATATGGTATACAAGCCTATCTGATTTAGTTATACGCCTACTCCAACAACCGCGCAAATCCCCCTTAAGCATTTCTGGCTTCCCCGTACCAGTCATTGGGTGACTTTCAAGCTCATCAAAAAGCCTTGCAATCTTATTCAAGACTGCAATATTCCCAGAAGCTATCCATTCGTCAAACTGACGTTCTGCATTTTTGGATAATTTGATACGATAACTACTCATATACCCATGCGTCTTTTTAATTCGGCCGCAGTATATATTTTGCAGTTTTCGTGCTTTATTTGGCTGATACTCTGCTCAACCATACGGATATTGTCGGGGTTATCAAACCATGGGTCACCAGATGGCGATGGGTTATCCTTTGCATCATCAGAAAGGATACCCTCAATATATGCCTTCAAAGACTTGCCACTACATGCAGCCTTTTGCGACAACCTCTCCAATATGTTTGGAGACAGCGTTATTTGAGGGAATGTCAAGGTCGTCATAATTTGGTTGTTACAAGTGTCATTACTTGTATGCAAAGGTAATAAAAAAACACGTATTAAACAACATCTAAAAATAATCATGGAAAAGAAAGAAGAAAAGCCAAAGACTTTTATCGAAAAGCTTGTTTCAGTTCAACGCGATTTGAAAGCCCCAAAGGGACAATATAACAAATTCGGTAAATACCGATACCGCTCAGCCGAGGACATTCTGAACTCGGTAAAACCTCTCCTTGCGAGTGTGGGCCTTGTGCTGACGCTCGAAGATGAAGTCTGCCTGATTGGCGCAAGATATTACATAAAGGCAACCGCAGTGCTGACAGACGGCACACATAACCTTGTAAAGAGTGCCTATGCGCGCGAGGACGAACAGCACAAGGGCAGCGATGGCGCGCAAATCACAGGCGCGGCAAGCTCATACGCACGAAAGTACGCCCTTAACGGGCTGTTCTGCATTGACGACACCAAGGACGCAGACGCAACAAATGACGGCACCGCACAAGCCAACAACAACCAACATGAGGAGCGCGTGCAGCTGGCAATCCGAGAGGTTGACAATGCAAAGAGTAGAAAGTCACTCACGGACATTTGGAATAATTATTCTGACTTGCAGTCTGACGCACGCTTCTCACAAGCGGTTGCAAATGCAAGTAAAAACTACCCCAAGCTATGATACTGAAATATTCAAGAGTTGACTACGACCCCGTTAGCCACACCTACACACTGGACGGGAAACGATTAAGTGGCATTACGGGCGTAATCAAGAACAAGTTGTTCCCCGACTATTACAAGGACGTTCCAAGGGTCGTGTTGAACAAAGCCGCAGAACGCGGCAACCGCATACACACAGCAATCGAACTCTTTGACACGTGCGACATTCCAACCGAAGATTGCGATGAGCTAAAAGGCTACATTAAAGAAATCTTCTCACACGACTTTATTGGCCGACACATGGCAAGCGAATATGTGGTGAGCGACAATGAAAAGTATGCCAGTGCCATTGACAAGGTTTATGCCGACGGCATGGGCGGCGTGATATTGGCAGACATCAAGACAACTTACAAACTTAACACGGATTATGTGTCGTGGCAGCTGTCTGTGTATGCCTATTTCTTCAGTATGCTCAACCCTGGCATACCTGTAAGCGGTGCTTATGCCATCTGGCTAAGACATGACAAACATAAGGTCGTGGAAGTTCCGCTGCACCCAGTGGAAGATGTGCTCAAATTGTTATATGGCGACGAAGCACCAAAAAATGATTGTGGCTTCGGTGAGCTGTCTTTCACAGAGGATTACTTGCTTCAGCTAAAGAACGAAGCAGAAGAAGCCACAGCAAAGTACGAGCAAGCAAAGCAAGAGGCTCTTGCACTGCTCACGAAGAAAGGAATGAAGAATATACGCGGCTCGCACCTGATGATAACACGAAGAGCTGACAGCGAGCGCAAAACATTCGACGCCAAGAAGTTTAATACCGACCACCCAGAGCTATATGCGGAATATCTTAAAACCGCCATAACAAAAGGTGGCATAACAGTCAAGGTTATATGACACAGACATTTGTAAGCATTCCACTGGAGGATTGGCAACGCATGGTGTCAATTCTTGAAAGAGTGGAAGAACGCTTGAAGCCAGAAGATAAGTGGATAGGCACGAAAGAGGCTTGTGATATGCTTGGCATCACACCAAACACATGGATAAACTACCGAAAGAAATTCAATGTGAAGTGTTCGCAGGTAGGGCGCAATGTGTTGGTGTTGAAGTCTGACGTTGAGCGACTGCTAAGAAAAAGAGAACTATGAACGTATAAAAACAGCACCTCGCCCATTCCCATGAGATTTTAGTTTGGCGACAATTTCTTTCGGGTGGGGTGCTTTCTTAATAAACCTACAATTATGAACCAATGCTTTTTTATCGGCAACCTCGTTGCCAACGCCGCGCAGAAGAATGCTAACGGCAACTTCTTTATCACTTTTACCATCGCAGTAAACAGAAAGTATAAGGACAAAGAAACCGTCCTGTTCGTGGAGTGCATTAAAAATGGTGATAACGCAAATCTGCTTCCATACTTGCAGAAGGGCAAAAAGGTGGCCGTCTGCGGCCGCGTGTCGTGCCATGCCTACACCGACAACCAGGGCCAGCCGCGCGCATCTCTTGATTTGTCTGTGTTTGAGCTTGAACTTGTAAGCAGCTCAAACACAACACAAGCACCGCAGCAAACGGCAGTCCAGGCACAAACGCCAAGCAATCCGTTCCCTACGAGCCAGCAAAGTGACGGACTCCCATTCTGATGAAGTACGATATAAGTAATTCATTACATAGGGAACAAGCGAGGGAGCGACTTGAAGCATTGCTCTGCAAGGAGCATGGCATCATAGAATTGTCGGAGGTCAAACCGCAGCGCAGCATCAAGCAAAACAAGTACCTGCACTTGCTGTTAGGATTTTTTGCTTCCGAATATGGTGAAACCATAGAATACGTGAAAGAGCAATACTTCAAGCTCGCTGCAAATCGCTCAATCTTTCTACGAGAACGAGATGACAAGCTTGCTGGCCGTGTTTCCTATCTGCGCTCAACACGCGACCTTGACAAGGGGGAAATGCAGATGGCAATAGAACGTTTTCGCAACTGGTCAAGCATCAACGCTGGCATCTACCTCCCTTCGGCAGACGAGCACAGACTGCTTGAACTTGCAGAAATAGAAATAAGCAGAAACAAGAATTTCCTATGAACGAGATACAAATTTTCAATAGTCCGCAATTTGGCGAGATACGCACCGCCACGGACGACAACAACGAGCCTTTGTTCTGTGCAGCTGATGTGTGCAAGGCTCTCGGATATACCAATCCACGAAAGGCAATAGCAGACCATTCAGAACAAGAGGATGTAACGAAACGTGACACCCCTACACAAGGCGGCATTCAACAAATGACTTTCGTCAACGAGAGCGGTCTTTACTCCCTCATCTTCGGCAGTAAGTTAGAGAGTGCGAAACAGTTCAAACGCTGGGTTACGAGCGAAGTTCTTCCCGAAATCCGCAAAAACGGAGGATACATCAGAGGTAATGTGGACGAGACACCAGAAGAACTTATGGCACGAGCCTTGGCTGTTGCGAAGCAAACACTTGAAAGAGTGGAGCGCGAACGTCAACAACTCGCCAGCACCAACGAAAACCAACGCATACAATTAGGCATTCAGGACGCAGAGATTAGAAAAGCTGCTCCAAAGGTGGAATATTACGACAAGGTGATGCAGTCCAACTGCACCATGACAACCACTCAAATTGCTAACGGACTCGGAATGCCATGCCACAGGCTTAACAAGCTGCTGCGAGATGCTGGCATTCAGTACAAGCAAAGCGGACAATGGTTGTTGCGCTCGCCATACACAGACTTCGGGCTGCACGCAGTCCGCACACAAACGTACACCCATGCAGACGGCTCAATAGGCACAAGCCAGTACACCGTATGGAACGAACGAGGTAAACGCTTCATTTCGGCACTTGTTGACAACAACTGGAACGTAAAACAAGCAATCAAAGTATTAAGCGATTTTTAGTATGAATTTTATTGACAAAATATTTATTCTGTTCCGAGAGCGGAGAGCGCAAAGCAAGGCCAAGCAGTCCGAAATGCTGTGCGGCCAACTCTCTGAACGCATTCAGGTAAAGGAGTTCCAAGGCCGTATGTACATAGCGGTTGATGGTGTCCCAATGATTGACACGGAGGACCTGCGGACTGGAGTGGTAGACGAACTTGCCGAAATACGCAACACCATCATAAAATACAAAATGCGTTGATATGCCATACTACATCAAGAAAGAAAGCGTGAAAAAGAAACCACGCAAGAGCGGAACACGCACACTCATCAACAAACTTGACAAGATTTTCAGCCTCTACATAAGGTTGAGGGATAGCAAGCCATTTGGCTACAAGGCTTTCAAGTGCATATCATGCGGACAAATAAAGCCTTTCGCCAAGGCAGACTGCGGACACTACTACTCACGCTCCAAAATGTCCACGAGGTACGACGAGGATAATTGTCATAGCGAATGCAATTTTTGCAACAGATTCAAATCAGACCATCTGGACGGTTACAGAGAGAACTTGATACGCAAGATAGGCCAAAGCAGATTCGACTTGCTGCGGTCACACTCCAACCAAGTTAAGAAGTGGTCAGAGTTCGAGTTGCAGCAACTAATCAAGTACTACTCGGCACTTGTTGACAAAATGTTAGAAGAAAAATGAAACTATACCAGACACCGACAGAAAAGAAACGACAAAGGGAACATTCCAAGATATTCAGATTGTACTGCAAGCTGCAAGACAGCACAGATTTGTCGAACAATCAGATATACAGCCACATTGCGTTTAAGCTTGGCTATTCGGTCAGCGGTGTGCGCAAAGTGGTCACACGCATCAAAACCGAAAGACAATGTGCAATGGATGGATAAAGCTACACCGAAAAATTGTTGATTGGGAATGGTTCACTTGTTCTGCCACATTTCACCTGTTTATCTACCTGTTGTTAAAGGCAAGCAGAGAAGATAAACGGTGGAAAGGAATGGTTATAAAAAAGGGGCAGTTAGTCATATCAAGAGCTACGGCGTGCAAAGAAACTGGTCTAACAGCGCAACAATACCGCACCTCAATGGAAAGACTAAAATCAACCAACGAAATAACCAGCCAAACAACCAACAGATTTACACTCATAACTATCTGTAAATACGAGAGTTACCAACTTGCGGAAGATATAGAGCAACCAGCAAAACAACCAACGAAACAACCAGCAAACAACCAACAAACAACCAACAAACAACCACATCTAAAGAATATAAGAAATAAAGAAAATAATAATAAGAAAGAATCTATACTCACTAACGTTCGTATAGATGAGAAAGCTACGGACGCTCCTGTCGTCGCTACAACCACAACAGACGATATGGAACTTCGGAAAGAAAAATTTTATCAGTCTTTAGTGCCTTACGTCGCAAAGTATGGCAAGGACATGGTTCGGGCTTTCTACGACTATTGGACGGAAAAAACGTATGGAGGACGAAAAATGCGGTTCGAGAAACAACAAGCATTTGAGATTTCAAAACGTCTTGCCACATGGCAGAAACATGATTTAAGCTATGCAAACAGAGATAACACAAGAATTGGTCAGTCGGGCAGCACTCGCGCAGAGCGAGATGCAGAGTTCCTTGCCCATGTCAGAGAAAAAATGTCGCGCCCTGACGAAGAAGCAAGCGACATACCTTTTGCGCTACGCGACTGCTGAAAACGTGATAGCATCATTTTCGCCAGACAAGCAAGTGAATTTTGCACGCTATCCGCAGAAATGCCTCGTCGGTAACTGCCCCACACTGGTTGATGTCCGCTGCATCTGGGGCGGACGGTTCGCAGAGTTGTGGCTGGAGTGCCAGCTGAAAGACCTCTCGGAGTATGCAGGGGCAAAAGAGAAACCCGACACGCTGCAAATCGAGGAAACCGCAAGGGTCATAGCAGGCGAGTTCTACTACCTCAAACTTTCAGAGTTCATGTTGTTCTTCGCCCACTTCAAGGCTGGGCGGTATGGCAAGTTCTACGGCAGCGTCGACCCACTCGTGATAACAGAAGCCTTGCAAAAGTTCAAACTATGGCGGTTCGATGCCCTGAACAGAGTGCATGAGGCGGCAGAACGGGAAAAGCGGAACGCGAAACCAGCAAACGACCCAGATTGCTGCACATGGGCAGAATGGCAAGAACTGCGGTGGTTGTTCAACATGGGCTACGAACGCGGAAAGGACGGGAAAATCAAATGAGGAAAGTCTTGGTCTATTGGACTTGCAACCGCATTGCAAAACGCAAAATCCAAAAACGTTTCAAACTCATTGAGCATACTTCTGTCAATGGAGAAACAGAATGCACGGTACATGACGCAGATTGGGTGCTATTCAAAGAGACATCAAAACGCGGATTTTTCAAAATTCGGCACAAAACAGAATAGCAAACATCGTTCCATACGTCAAAACAACCACGGAATGGTGGCTTATCTTTGTTCTGACGGCATTTTATACGTAAATCGTATAAGTTATCACACAAAGACAAAATAAAGCCTTAAACGCAAATTTTAGAAAAATGACAAAACAACCAATAAATCCCATCACATCACAATTCTCTAATCCCTTTTTCGGCAAGAGCCTGAAAAGACGCATTGGCTCACCTCTCTACACCACCTACAAGAATGGCATTAACGAACTGGAGGAGCGCGACAGACGATGCCGAGAAGAACCTACAAGCAAGGAGAGCCGCATCTTCGGTGATGTGTTTTACTTGAACATGATGCGCAAAGAACTTGCTAACGAGAAACTGCGCAGTGCGCTGTGTACTATCAGCCAGAGCAAGTACTACCGACACGATATTAAGAAGGGCGTGAAAGAACTTCAGATTAAGATAGCAAGGTGGGATAGTGATATAGCTCGCTGCATAGCTACCGACAGCCTGATTGAGATGTATGACGGACTCGCAGAGTGGACAGATGAACACTTTGAACATCTGTGGCAACCGTTTTACTACTCGGTGATGCAGGTGCTTACTCGGAATGGCGTTAAGGACGCTCCCGTAATGGCGGCTCTTGAATGTGCGCTGCCTTTGTATGAGTATGCCAACGGCCGATTGCTGATGGACATTGCACAGACTGCAATGGACTGCCCTGCCACAAAGCTGCTTGGCGTGATGGTGGAGAAGGATATTTACCGCATGACGGACAAGCTCCGCACACGGCTGGCAGGCATCGTGACTGGCAAGGACGAGTATATTGACCTTAATGCCGACACAAACGTCAACACAGCTGGCGTCAATCTGCTTAACGCATTGAGCAACACGGAACAGATGAAGGGCTGGCTACAAGATTATTTTGAATATCGCGATAGTGCGAAATAAATTGACAAACAAATGACGATAGAAGAAAGAGTACTGCACTACACAAGACGTAATTCCTACGGGAAATTGGTGTTTCCGCATTGCGTAAGAGCGCACATTGACGAGATAATGCTTTATGCGCCTTGGGCGTTGAGCGCAACAGAATTGAACAACATTAAGAGGGGTATAATGCGATGATTGCAAAAAATGCAATAGTCGGCCTTATGGTTTCAATCCACGCACCTAAACATGGTGCGACAGTGAGCGAGCAAAACGAATGAAAGAATATGACGGAAAAAGAAAAGATTAAAATACTCCTTAAGATGCGCAACAAGATTGCGAGCCTTGGCATGGACTACAAGTGCAGCTGCACGTTCGTTGAGAACAGACTGACAGACCCGAATGTCGCAAAGACGTTTGATGCGCTGAGAGAGGCGCTGGAGAGCCAATTACGTAAACAATTCAAATTTAATATATAGCTATATGGAGAAATACAGATTAACTGATGAGACCATAGACTTTTGCGATGCAACGTTATATAGAATCGAAGCTCTTAGGAACTTTGGTTCTATAAAAGCTGGTGACAAAGGTGGATTTGTGCAATCATATCATAATCTATCACAAGAAGGAGATTGCTGGATTCATGGCGAAGCTAAGGTCTTTGGTAACGCTAAAGTCTTTGGTAACGCTTCTGTCTATGGTAAAGCTTCTGTCTTTGGCAACGCTAAAGTCTATGGTAACGCTTCTGTCTATGGTAAAGCTTCTGTCTTGGGCAACGCTAAAGTCTATGGTTACACTTCTGTCTTTGGCAACGCTTTTGTCTTTGACGATGCTAAAGTCTATGGTAACGCTTCTATGATTTGTGACGCGGCAGTCTGTAATAAAGCAGAAGTCTTTGGCAACGCTAAAGTCTATGGTAACGCTCTTGTCAAAGGCGACGCTATAATTGAAACAGACCGAGATTATATAGTATTCAAAAATTGGTGGAGCAGTGGCCGCTATTTTATATGGACACGAAGCAACAATATGTGGAACGTTGGTTGTTTCTATGGCACTGGTAAAGAACTTATCAAGAAAGCCTATGCGGATAGTGAAGATAGCGGAAAAGAATATGAACGAGTAGTGAGATATGTGGAGAGCATTCTTGCAGACTAACGAAAATTTATAAAAAACTATGACAACAACATTCTACAATTACACACCCCACTCGATAACGCTTAGCAGCGGAGAGAAGTATGACAGTGTCGGAGTGGCACGAGTTAGCAATACCTTTAGCGAAGTTGACGATAACGGCATTTGCTCAGTGAGCTATGGCGACATAACGGGATTGCCCGAGCCTAAAGACGGCTGCATATACATCGTGAGTGCCTTGGTACTTGCGGCTGCTAAGGCGTCAGGTCGAACGGATTGTGTCGCGCCAGCTACGGGCCACCCTGATTGTTTGCGCAAGGACGGGTTTATCGTTTCTGTTCCTTGCTTTGTGAGATAACATTATTAAAAACAAAAAACCAAACAATATGCAGGTAGAAATAAGCGCAATGATTGAGGATTACGATATTCTCGCTTACGTATCAGAGAAAAAACAGGCTAAAGTAATTGACAACATCTTCTATGAATGTGCCGAAGAGAGTAGAAGAGAATTTATTCACGGTCTTGAAGATTTTTATCTTGTTGATGAACTGAAGTCGCGAGGTTATACGATAACTGAAAATAAATAAAAAAATGAACATAGCGGAAATTTTGAGAAAGTGCCCAAGGGGGACAAAGCTTTATAGTCCTGTTTTTGGCGAAGTGGAATTGGCGAAAGTTGCTTATGATGAAGAGTATCCTATTACTTGTATAACAAAAAATGGAGTTTACGGGTTATTTACAAGAGATGGTAGTCTTTTCTTCGGTTATTCCGATACTGAATGTATGCTCTTCCCATCTAAAGACCAACGTGATTGGAGTAAGTTTGTAGTGAGTGAACAAGATACTAATACCCGACCTAAACCTCAGTTTAAGCCTTTTGAAAAAGTGCTTGTCCGTGATGGTGACCAATATGAATGGCAATGCAATTTTTTCAGTGGTATTGACAAAGAAAACTTTTATTTGTGTGTTAGTGCACGTTGGGAGCAGTGCATTCCCTACGAAGGGAACGAACATCTTTTAGGAACAACAAACGAACCAGAATAACAATGGAAAACGAAGAATTTGACTTTCACAAAATCGAAACCTTTGCAGATGCTTGCATGCGGTTAGGAATTAGTGCAGCACCTCTGCTTGTAAATTCGTTAGGCGATACAGAAGCATTCTTGCAAGCAAATGCGTTTTATAAGTTAATGATTATCCAAAAGGCTATCAACAATGGCGTTTGGCATGATAAGTATGGCTTACTCTATTACCCTTACTGGGTACTCTACTCCAAGAAAGAAATGGAGCGCATGAGTGAGGAGGAGAAGCAGAGAAAGTGTGTTAGGCTGCTCCTCCCCTGTGCTGGTGCTAATAGCGCGGAGTATTCGTCTATTCGCTGTGCGATTGTGAGTCATCGTGGTGCAAGTACGTCTACGAATTGTGGTTTCCCCTTATGCTTTAACAGCGAGGAAGCAGCACTCTACGCAGCCCATCAGTTTGAAGAGTTGTTCTTTCAGTACTACGGAATTAAAGTAAAAGCGTAACATAACTAAAAACAATATGGGAAAGAAGCAATACAACAAGTGGATAAGCGTTAAGGACGAGCTGCCAGAATATGAGGAGGTCGTGCTTGTGTGCAACGAAGATAAGCCGAGTGGTATGTGGTTAGCACGTCGGAGCGGCAACCCGTATGAAATCACTGACAGCCACAAATTCGTTTGCTTCGGGCTGGAGGTAACTCATTTGACAAGAGTTAAACCATTAAACAAGAGACAATATGGCACGAACAAAATTTAAGAAAATTCCGTTTGACCTTGAGTTGGCGAAGAAGATTACCAACAAGGAAGTTAAAGGAAGGATAGTGACAGAGGACAATCTTACTGCAAGGATAGTTTGCTTTGATATGAAGTTTGGAGTAGATAAAATTCTCGCAGTCCTTGTTGATTGTGGTGGCGAATTTGAAATAGGGGTAAGGTGTAACTTAGATGGTACTTGCCGTGATGACAGAAAAGAAGATAAATTCAATCTCCACATCGAAGTCCCAACCTACTACCGCGACTACTCCAACTTTGTTCCTCAAAGATGGCAGACTTGTTTGGTGAGAGATTATTCTTTAGATATATGGAGAGTAGCAGTGTGCAGCGGAAAAGATGCTTACGGTAGACCACTCTTTTACTCGGAAAGAAATGCTGATGGCTGTTGCGGTTGGTATCATTATCTCCCACTTTCTAAGGTAACCGAGCGTCTGATTGGTATAAGCAAGAGCTACGAAGAACTGATAAAAGAACTTGATGCAGAATCAACTGCAACAACTAAAAAACGAGCAACAATGACACAAACAACATTTAAGAGAGTTCCATTCAACCTTGAATTGGCGAAGAAAATCACTAATAAGGAGGCAAAAGGGCGCATCGTTACACAAGAAGGGAAAAAAGTAAGAATTATATGTTGGGACAAGAAGCCAGTCGATGAAGAAGCACATGAATATCCTATTGTCGCACTTATTCAAAATAATTACAATGGAGAAATGTCGCAAACATTCACAGCAGAAGGTGCAGCCTGTTATCCTAACTATAAAAGTCGTTATGACCTTATAATAGAAATACCCACCTACTACCGTGACTACTCCAACTTTGTGCCTATGAAGTGGCAGCCTTGCTTGGTAAGAGATACTTGTTCTGATACATGGAGAATGGCAGTGTGCCGTGGAAAAGATGCTTATGGCATTCCAATTTTTTATTCAGAAAATTATAGTGATGGTAGCTGTCATTGGGTACATTTTCTCCCCATCTCAAAGGTTACAGAACGCTTGGTGAACACAAAAAAGAGCTACGAAGAGTTGATAAAAGAACTTGACGAAAATGGCAAAGATTAAATCATGTGACGGGCAAAGCTGCAAGGAGCGCAAGGCTTGTTTGCGATTCGCTCTGTCGCATACAGAGAGTGACAGACACAACATTCACAAGGCTTGCTATTTCACAAGCCAGAACGGGCGCGACTGCCCGATAATGATTAAACAGAGAACAATATGAAAGAGGACATGATAGCACTTGTGCTAAGACACATACCAGAGCGCGTGCCACACACCAAGTCGGAGCTTGCCGACATCTATCTGACCGAGTCGAACAAAATTGAAACAGACCGCATGAAGTCGCGTGAGAGAAATCGTGACGATGACGAGGTGGTCAAGAGCCGCTACGACTCGCTGATTGCCGACAAGGAGGCACTACTCACCGAACTGCAAAACGAGATAGAGGAACTTAGACATGAGATGTCTGGGAAACTCTTATATGCCAGTTTGGAAGAGGAGCTCAGGAACCTGGAACTTGCCGACTGACGGAAGGTGCTTGATATGTGGTTTGAAACAATGCGAAACAGAATTGAAAAAGAACAAGAAAACAGCAAATAACAAAACAAACGATTAAAGTCATGATGAAACTTATTGTAGAAGAAATAAAGGAGATGTATGCAGTGTTAGACAATGCCATACAGAACTCTGACCATACGGACTTTGAGCAGTGCTATTCGGTACTTGATGAGTTGTGCAAGCGCGCTCTGTGCGGCTTAGATAGATACAAGGGAGTGACCTCTAAGTCTGACCGAATAGAGATGTTCAAAAGAGACATGAAGTATGTGCAAGGACTCATGACAAAGGAGGAGGAAAAAGCCTACCTTGAAGATGAGTGGGAGCGCGTATACAAGCTTAGTGGCATTAATGATAAAGAGGAGGACAAGAATGATAGGTAAGATAGGTATGATAGGTATGATAATTGATGTTGTAGGATTTTTCTGTGGGCTGTACGTGGCATACAGAGCTGGCAAGTACATTGGCAGAGAAGAAGGCTTCAACGATGGCTTCAGCGAAGGCCAAAACGAGGCTTATAGGGAAGTTGAAAACATATATAAAAAACTGGCTCATGCAAAGGACACTACAACAGAGGGCGCGTGAGGCTGCCGACCGCATTCGCTGTGACGAGTGTAGCGAGCAGCACACCTGCACACCACTTATGGCAAAGGCTTGCCTTAAAGGTTTTATTCGCGGCTATGTGGCCGCAAACACAAAAAAGTAAAAGACATGATAAAGCCTGAGATGATATTAGATTACGGCATGAGTATTGCGCTTGTAATAGCCTTTATCTACATGACCTATCGCGTGATTAAAAAAATATTCGATGAAGAATGAAACTACTGATAGTAATAGCACTAATGTTGTTCGTGTATTGGCTGTGGAAGGACATCAACCGTCATGACGGACCGCCGATTGCGAGCAGCTAATTAGCAACATACCCAACTTACCAACCTCATATTTTATTTACTTCATAAATATAAATGGTTTTGTTTTAGTTGGATTTTTTATTTGCCCGAGGTCGGGTAACACTCGGTCCGTGTCCGAGGTGGGGTACAAAAAAAGAACGTGCCTGCAACACGTTCAATGAGTGACGATATTACGCCTTTCTGTTATCTACAACGAAAGAGAATATAGAACCATTCTTCGGGTAAATGCGTACACCATTTTTCGTGATATACTTACAGAATACGCGAACAACGCCATTCTCCTTTTGATTTCTATTGGATTTCATGCTAACACCTCCTTTCTGGCTATGCTCAACCGCTTTATTGCGGTTGGCGAGTTGTCTGCTTCCGACAGACAACGAAAAAGCCCAAAGTGCAGGACAATGGGCTTGTTTCTTTTCTCGGCGAGAAGAGATAGAGGCATCGGAAGTTTGCCTCGGGAGGTGTTAGCTCCAATAGAAATCACTGCAAAAGTACTAAACAATCAAATACGAAACAACAAATGAACGACAATTAACAATAGCAAAAAATCATAAGCCCTCTCTGCAACGCCACAATTTAATAACTTAAACTTAACGGATTGACTTTTAATGGTGCAGTGGTGTCGGCAGCGCGTGGTTCGTGGCCACGGAGGGCGCAATTTTAATGAGAAATAATATGACTACAAAACAAGTTATTCACGCCCTGCATCTGCACCAGAAATGGCGCAGAGGGGCAATTAGCGAGATGCCGCTGACGGCAAAGGAATATGGTGAAGCCTTGGACGAGGCAATAAGACTGCTTAGACAATATGACAAACAGCAAGACGGGGCAGTGCGGTGATTGCATGAGGTTCGCCAAAGGACGATGCCCGAAATTCTTTTCTAATTCTGTGCGCACCGAGTGCAATGGTTTCACACATAGCAAATCAGTAACTAAAAATACACACTTCGATAAAGTATAAACATTATGACATTCGACGAATACCAAGAACTTGCAATGACTTTCTGCACAAAGGAAAGCAACAATTTACCATACATGATACTCGGCCTTAACGAGGAAGTAGGAGAACTTACAGGAAAGCTTGCAAAAGCAGTACGCAAAGGACTGCTAAAGCCTGACCTTACCTTTGACGAGGACAACGTGAGTGAAGAACATTTTGAACTCATGGACAACATCACAAAGGAATGTGGCGATGTACTATGGATGCTCGCTGGGTTACACTCCGTTCTTAACAAACGACTCGAAACTACTGCGCATCTGAATATCCACAAACTTACAAGCCGCAAAAACAGAGGTGTCATCGTCGGGGAGGGCGATAACAGATGAGCAAAGATTGGAATGGAGGATTTAATTCCGTTTTCAAATGTCTCGGCGCAAGCTCGCACACTGAAAAAGAACGCGAGCCTAACGACTACTATGCCACAAGCCCTGAAGCAATAGACCTGTTGTTTGAAAGCGACAACTTCGTTCGGCCAAAATATGTTTGGGAGTGCGCATGCGGTGAGGGGCATCTCGCAAAACGACTTGCCGATTTTGGCTGCAACGTCTATTCGTCAGACCTCGTTGATAGGGGGTTCGGCACAGGTGGCGTTGACTTCCTTAAACAGGTTGAAATGCCATTCCGTAACGTAGAAAGATGTATTATCACTAATCCGCCGTATAAATACGCTATGGAGTTTGTGCTTCATGCGCTTGACTTGCTTAAAGACGGTGAACGAGCTGTGTTCTTCCTAAAGACAAGTGCGCTTGAAGGTAAGAAAAGATATGAAAAGTTATTCAAACCTTTCCCTCCTAAAATGATTTACCAATTCAAAGGGAGGGTCATCTGCGCAAAAAAATGGCGATTTTGAAAAAATGAAGAAGGTCGGCAGTGCGGTTAGCTATGCCTGGTTTGAATGGGTCAAAGGTTATAATGGAGTCACTAATATATGCTGGATATAATAAAAAACATAATTCAAATGAAAAAGGGAAAACACGAAATTAGCAACAATGAACTTTTACACAAATTGGTAGACGACTTCGATGCGGAACACGTCGCCGCCGCGTATCACGCGGATACTTGACACAGGCACCGCCCCTTTCTATAATGATCATACCACTACTTTAATCAGTACGGCACTACTTTGTCAAGAGGCATTGTGATGATAGAAACACTGATGGCACTGGCCGGTTTTGTCGGCTTTTTCGTGGGTGCATCTGTAAATGCGTCCATGAACGGCGCCATTCTGTTTGCCATGGTTGCGGGAATCGCCTGCGTTATCTACACGCTGGACAACCGCGAAGAATAAAGCGTTTTTGCAGAACTGCAAACAGGGCACGGCTGCCTTTCGGTAAGCCGTGCCCTGTTATTTTCCTTGCCCCCAATCCACATAGAGAGGGGGTGCTGTGCATGGTTACATGGGAAGGATTATTTGCTTTCTGCATGGTTATCATTGCAGTTATCTCTCTGGCTCGCCAGAATAGAGACTAATAAAAAGAAGTAACCGCCCAAAGCTCCCCAGCTCGCGGTTACTTCTTTTCCGTAACAGGGGTGAAAACAATTTGTAGATAATGTTGCAAGTATCGCTATTTTAGCGACCTGCTGGCAC
>OQVZ01000267.1_pt1 | contig 19820 bp, 20 predicted proteins | sample 1691571 | NCBI WGS metagenome assembly OQVZ01 (sample SAMN03418261, study PRJEB22391) | human gut metagenome | biome: human-gut; feature: organic feature; material: feces | host: Homo sapiens | place: Tanzania | collected 2013-01
AACTTGGCTCCCTCTGACGAGGGAGCTGTCAACTTTGTTGACTGAGGGAGAGAAAAAGGTTAAAAAATATGATTTGGAAATGCAAAGAAAAAGAAATTGAATACGGAAAAGATGTACTTATTATGGGTATTGTTAATGTTACGCCGGACAGTTTTTCCGACGGCGGCGACCATTTTAAGTGTGAAGACGCTGTTGAATGTGCCATAAAACTTGTTGAAGACGGTGCAGATATCATTGATATAGGAGCTCAGTCAACAAGACCGGGTCACACTCCCGTTTCCGACAAAGAGGAATGGCAAAGGCTTAAACCTGTTTTAAAAGCTTTAAACGGCAAAATAAGCGTACCTGTTTCAATAGATACTTATTATCCTTTTGTTGCCGAAAAATCGCTTGAAAACGGTGCAGACATTATTAACGATGTCAGCGGAGTAATTAACCCTGAAATGGCAAAAATCGTTAAATCAAGCGGTTGTGGTTGGGTAATAATGCATAACGGCCACACTACACCCGATGATATTAAGTCATTTTTTGAAAATTCAATAGCAGAATGTGAAAAACTCGGTATTGATAAATCGCAAATTTGCCTTGATATGGGTATCGGTTTTAATAAAGATTATGAGGAAAATTTAAAACTTTTAACAAGTGTTGATTATTATAAATTCGACGGCTGCCCACTTTTACTCGGCACATCGAGAAAACGGGTTATCGGTCAGGGCAGCAGGCAGGAAATTCCAAAAGAAAGAGTTTACGGTAACATTGCCGCCGATACCGTTGCAGTTATGCAGGGTGCGGATATAATACGAATTCACGATGTTTTAAATGAAAAGCAGGGCATTTATATGGCTCAGGCTTTGCGTGATTTTAAAAACTGAGAGGAAAAAGGTATGGATAAAATTTTAATTCGTGATTTAAAAATATTTGCTTTTCACGGCGTTAATGAAGAAGAAAAAATTGACGGTCAAAATTTCGTATTTGATATTGATTTGTATGTTAATATGACAAAAGCATGCTACAGCGACAATGTTGAGGACACTGTAAGCTACGCAAAGGTTATAAAAACGGTTACAAGAGTGTTTACCGCCAAGAAGTATGATTTACTCGAAAAAGCGGCTCAAATCACGGCAGACGCAATTTTAGACGAATATAGTGATGTTTCAAAGGTTACCGTTACTCTCAAAAAGCCGGAAGCACCGATGAAAGCAGATTTTTCATATGTCGGCGTTCAAATTGAAAGGGAAAGATAATGATTTATATTCTCAGTATAGGTACTAATATCGGCAACAGAAAAGAAAATATTGAAAAAGTTATCGATTCAATTAATCTTTTGCCGAAAACAAAGGTAAATAAAGTAAGTTCAATTTATGAAACTCAGCCGGTTGGTTTTGATGACCAACAAAATTTTTATAACATTTGTGTCGAGGTTGAAAGCAACTTCAATGCGCACGAAATGCTCGGCTGTGCTCTTGGTATTGAGGCAGGTTTCGGCAGAATTCGTACCATTAAGAACGGACCGAGAATTATCGATATTGATATTATTTTGTCCGATTGCGGAAATGTTAACAGCGAAAATCTTTTAATTCCTCATCCAAGGTATAAAGAACGCAGATTTGTCCTTGAACCTCTTAAAGAACTTTATCCGAGTTGCTCTGTTTTCGGTAACGATTTTTCGGGTTTAAGTGAAAAAATTGAGAATCAGGAAATAATAAAATTATAAAAAATTTGTAGGGGTCGGCGTCCTCGACGACCCGCTATTACAAAAAAGGCAGTTAATCAGTTTGATTACCTGTCTTATTTTTTTTTGGAAAAATTAATTTTTAATAACAAAATTTCTTTTCTTTATATCTTTTTGTTTTACACAAAATATTATTACACCGGTGTGAAAATAATGAAAGGATGAAAAAATATGAGCAAAAAAACATCATCAAATATGATGAAAATTATGGGTGCAACGCTTGCTGTATGCTCTGCCGCAGCACTTATGAGTTCAACAAAAACAACTAATTCTTCCGCCAAAAAAACAATGAAAAAAGCCGGCGAAAAGGTAGTGGAATTTGTCGACACAGTAGCATCATTTATGTAAAAAAATAACCACAATCGGTTTTTCGGTTGTGGTTATTTTTTATTATGTTAATTTATTTTATTAAAACTTATATTTTGACTTATATTGTTTTGTTGCTTTATTTGAACCTTTAATTTTTATGCCACTTTTTTTGATATAATAATTATTGCTTGTTTGTTCATTAAAATATCGGTTAAAACCGAAAGCGTGGGAACCGATAGTATTAACATTTTTAGGAACATTGTAGGTTTTAATATTTGTATTTGAAAAAGCATAGCTGCCGATTTTTTTCAGTTTTTTGTTAAATTTAACCTGTTCAAGTTTTTTGCAATCGTTGAATGCACCGCTTTTAACAGTTGTTAAATTTTTAGGAAAAGATATCGACTTAATATTTTCACATTCCATAAAGGCTTCAAAACCGATAGATTTTAATGATTCGGGAAGTTTAACCGTTTTTAATTTAAAACATTCTTTAAAACCGTAATCTTTGATTTCTTTTAAATTTTTAGGAAATTTGATTGTTGTAAGATTTTTACAACCAAAAAATTCACCTTCGTCTACAAAATTATTTTTTATTGTAACTTTTTTTAAATTTTTACATTCGCCAAATGCATTATTCGCTTTTTTTACTGTGCTCGGAATTGTAATTTTATCAATTTTGTTACAACTGTAAAATGCGTCTCTTCCTATTTCTTCCAATCCTTCGTTTAAAATTACGGTATTTAAATTTTTGCAATATGCAAAAGCTTCTTTTCCTATTGTTTTAACGCTTGACGGAATGGTTACATTTTTAATAGAAGACTGTTCAAATGCAAAGCTTGCAATTTGCGTAACATTATTTGAAAAAACAACACTTTCAAGTGAAGAACATCCGATAAATTCTTCACTTCCAAATTTACAATTACCGTTAACATAAACGGTTTTTAAATTTTCTGCACAACAGAAAACACGCTCATTGAATTTTGTATTGCCGTTAATTGTAACTGTTTTTGATGATATACTGTCAAAAGCTTGCTTACCTATAAACTCAATATTTTGAGGTAAAACCAAATTTTCAACTTGTATGTCACAAAGTGCAAATTCACCGATTGTTTTTAAAGAATTTGGGAAATTAATTTCTTTTAATTTTACATTCGTAAAAGAAAAATCACCGATATTTTCCAAAGTGTTCGGTAATTGAATACTTTGTATATTTTCCCAACCGTTAAACGAAAGATTACCGATTGAAGTGATACCATTGCAAATAATAATATGTTTTGGTTCTGAGTAAATTTGTCTGTTAAAATTTATTTCACCGGTACCGGTAATTGTCATAACATCGTTTTCTATAGTGAAATAGGCGTTTTCACCACATTTATAATTATCGTCTGCAAATGAAACAAGATTAAAACAAAAGCAAGACGAAATCAAAATAATTGCCGAGAGCAAAACAGATAAAACTTTTTTCATTTTTTATTTTCCTAACTTTTATATTTAATTTTAATTATAAAAAGGCACTGCATTTGCAGTGCCTTAAATTGTCGATTATAGGTTTAATCAGTCGTTTGCGTGACCTGTTGAACCGAATACAACATCAATCTTATGAGCAACAACCTCTTCAATAAGGTTTCTTGCAGGGGTAAGATACTGACGAGGGTCAAAGTGAGTTGGGTTTTCGGCAAAGTGCTCTCTGACAGCAGCTGTCATAGCGATACGGATATCAGAGTCAACATTAATCTTACAAACAGCCATAGATGCAGCCTGACGAAGCATATCCTCAGGAATACCGATAGCATCAGGCATTTCGCCGCCAAACTTGTTGATAAGCTTGATATGGTCTTGGTTAACTGAAGATGCGCCGTGAAGAACGATTGGGAAACCAGGAAGTTTCTTGCCAACTTCTTCAAGGATGTCAAAACGAAGCTGTGGCTTCTGACCAGGCTTAAACTTGTATGCGCCGTGGCTTGTACCGATAGCGATTGCAAGTGAGTCAACACCTGTTCTTGTTACGAAGTCATAAACTTCTTCAGGTCTTGTGTAAGATGCGTTTTCAGCGTCAACCTGAACATCATCCTCAACACCTGCGAGTGTACCGAGTTCGCCTTCAACAACTACGCCGTGAGCGTGAGCATATTCAACAACCTTCTTAGTAAGAGCAACATTTTCTTCATAAGGAAGTGAAGAACCGTCAATCATAACTGAAGTAAAGCCGCCGTCAATGCAGTCCTTACAAGTTTCAAAGTCAGGACCGTGGTCAAGATGAAGAGCGATTGGAAGACCTGTTTCCTCAGCTGCAGCCTTAACCATAGCAACAAGATAGCCGTGTGATGCATACTTTCTTGCGCCTGCTGAGCACTGAAGAATAACAGGAGCGTTAAGCTTCTTTGCTGCACGGGTGATACCCTGTACAATTTCCATATTGTTTACATTGAAAGCACCGATAGCATAACCGCCTTCGTATGCCTTTTTAAACATTTCAGTAGTAGTAACTAATGGCATTTTAAAAATCTCCTATACTTACTTGAAAATTTAGTTAGTGGCTAACCACTTAACGCAGATATTATACAACATATAAAGAAAAATATCAACAATAATATGTTAACAATTTCACAATTTTTTACTTTTCGTCTTTATTGTCATAATCAATAATTTGTTTAGCGATATAAATAGGTCGCCTTTTTGTTTCAATATAGTTTTTAGCAAGGTACTCGCCCATAATTCCGATAGTAAAAAGCTGAATACCGCCCAAAAACGCAATAAGAATAACAAGCTGAGTAAAACCGTCAACATTAATATTGCTGACAAGCTTTCTTATAACGGTAATTATTGCATAAATCAAACTTAAAACAACTGTAATTCCGCCTACATACCCGCTGATTTTAAGCGGAACGGTTGAAAAAGCGACAATGCCGTTAAGACCGTATTTAAGAAGTTTTGTAAAATTAAAACTGCTTTTGCCGTTGAGCCTTTCGTCTGCGGTGTAAGGTATATATTTTGTGTTAAAACCTACCCAACTGAATATTCCCTTACTGAAGCGATAATATTCACCCATAGAAAGAATAGCGTCTTTAACACTTTTCCTGAAAGTACGAAAATCGCTTGCTCCGTCAACAAAATGAGTATCGGTATATTTGTCGGCAAATTTGTAAAAGCTTTTTTTGCAAAATTTTGAAAATGCGCTTTCTCTCCTGTTTTCCTGGCAGGCGCAGACACAGTCAATGTCACTTTCGCTGTCTAAAATACTTACCATATTTTTAACTATTTCGGGGCTTTGCTGCAAGTCGGTATCTATTATTGTAATGTAGTCACCCTTGCAGTTTTGAAGACCGGCATACATAGCGGCTTCCTTTCCGAAATTTCTTGAAAAATTTATTATTTTAATATTTTGCGTGCTTTCTTTTTTTAATTCTTTGAGTGCTGAAAAAGTGTTGTCGCCGCTTCCGTCATTGATAAATACAAGTTCATAGTCGTCCGTGTTCGGAAATGAGTCGAGTATTGTTTTTGCAAACAGTTTAACATTTTTTTCTTCGTTGAAACACGGACAGATGAATGATTGTTTCATTTTTTCACATCCTTAATATGTATAAACGGGTCATCAGTGACGCCGATTCCTTTATAATGTTGGAAAATATTATTCCAAATTGTCAGTTAAAAGCATAATTGCCGTCAGAGCGGCAACAGGTGCTGTTTGAGTTCTTAAAATTCTCGGTCCGAGCGAAGCAATTTTTCCGCCGTTTTTTTTAATCAGCTCTACTTCGTTTTCTTCAAAACCGCCCTCAGGTCCTATATATATCGAAACGCTTTTAACATCGGGTGCAATCATTGTTTTAAGGCTTTCGCCGCCGCCCTCGTAAAAAAGTATTTTAAGTTCGCTGTCATCGTTTTTAATTGCGTTTTCAAGCGTGGTCATCGGCATAATTTCAGGAATAATACCTCTGCCGCTTTGCTGAGCCGCCTCAAGCGCTATTTTTTGGTAGCGCAGATTTTTTTTGTTTGCCTGCTTTTCGTCGGGTCTGCTTATACTCCTGCGGGTCAAAGTGGGACAGACGGCTGTAATTCCGAGTTCCGTGCATTTTTGAATAACATCTTCAAGCTTGCTCGCTTTCGGTACACCCTGATAAAGAGTAACTTTAACACTCGCTTCACTGTTGTTTGCCTGCTTGTAGCAGACCGAGAGTGTTACCAAATTTGAATCAATGCTGTCAATTATGCAGCCGTAGTCATTGCCGTTTCCGCTTGTGAGAGTGAGCATATCGCCGACCCTCATCCTAAGCGATTTTGCAATGTGGCGTGACTGTTCTTCGTCAAGCGTAACTTTGCCGTCCGGTTCAAAATCAATAAAAAGTTTTTGCATTATTTCTCCTCATTTCAAATTATTTCTTGCCCAGTGAAACAAATATTGCTGAGCAATGCCGCCTATGCCGTCAAAGCATTTAGGAAGCCCGTTCGGATAATATTCCATAACTCTTTTCATCCAAACATCAACCGGGAATGCGTCATAAAAACCGAAGCCGAAAAGAAGCGCACAGTTTGCAACTTTTATTCCGACGCCGTAAATGTTTAAAAGCTCTTTTCTCGCTTCGTCAAGAGGCATTGCTTTAATTTTATTAAAATCAATTTCGCCGCTTGAAACAGATTTTGCAAGCCTTTCAAGATATTTTGCCCTGTACCCCGTGCCGAGTTTTTCAAAGTCCTCAACACTTAAAGAGCTTAGCCTTTCTGCGCTCGGAAAAGAATAAAAGCCGTCTTTAACTTCATCGCCGTACTGCCTGCAAAGCCTTTCAATAATGCCTTTAATTCGTTTGATATTATTTTGCTGACTGATAACAAAAGAACAAAGCGCCTCCCAGCTATCCTGATTAAGTATCCTTATTCCGTAATATTCGTCAATCGTGTCGCTTAACAGTTTATCTTCTTTAAGGGTATCACAGATTTTAACATAATCTTTGTCAAAATCAAAGTATCTTTTCCAAATATTAATAAAGTTTTCTTCACTTGTGTCTTTTAATATGAATGTATTTTTGTCAATTTTTGCGATATTTAAAAACACATTTTTTACAACACCGCTGTAGCTTCCGTCATCCTGCTTTACCCATCTGAAGGCTTGACCGCAATCAAGAGTCAGGTCGAGGTCTAAACACTCGACACCGTGTAAAATTATATCACCGTTTACTTTTTCAATATCCATAAAAAGCCTCTTTGTCAATCGTTTTTATCAAATTGTAGTAATTTTGTAACTTCTTCGTACAAAGAGTATAACATTTTTTTGTCAAGAGTAAAAGTGAAAAATAGCAAAATATACAAAATTTTTAGTTCAAAAATGAACTTTATAAAATGTTGAAAACTATGTGTAAAGTTATGAAAACTTTAATATTTTTGCCTCAAAAAAGAGTTTTCAACAGTTTAAAATGCCCATTTCAAGCAGTTTTGGGCGAAGTTTTTAACATTTTCCACAGAGTTTTCCACAACAGAATAAACATTGTGTTTTCGCACTTTTCGGCTTCCTATAAAACTTGTCAAGTAAAAAATTTTATAGGAATTAACAAAATTCGACAAAAAGAATTCGGAATAATCGGCACTGCTTTTTCCTACACTAATTGTATAAATTTGAAAGGAATTATTGTAATGATTAAGGGTGTAAGCAAACAAATTTTAGAAGTTACCAATCCGGATAACCCGTATTTTGAAAAAATTATTTTTTTTGTAAAGAGCGAACATCAGTCAACCGACAGAGAAAAACTTCAAAAAGAAGCGGAAACGGTAGCCACGCTAAAACAAAAACCGCCTAAGCTTAAAATGACAAAAAAACAGATAATCAAAACGACGCTTTTGTCGCTTTTATTTACACTTGCAGGGTGCGGCGTAACATATATTATTACATTATTTTTTTAGGAGTGTTCAAAATGACAGTTTATAAAGCATTTCGTAATTTTATCATTTCTCTTTGGATAGTCGGAATTCTTGTTTCGGGTTCTGTTATCGGTTACGGAGTTTACAAGATATACGAGTACAAAAGCCAAAGCGAATATGTTGTTTCAAAACTCGGTTCGAGCGGCGACGAGGTAAAAAACATTCAAAAAAAGCTTTCTTCTCTCGGTTTTTACAACGGCACGGTTGACGGTGTTTACGGAAACGGCACAAAAAGTGCGGTAAAATCATTTCAAAAAAGTTGCGGTATAACGGCAGACGGTATTTGCGGCAAAACAACGCTTCTTTACCTCGGCTTGTCCGGCGGCTCATCTTCAAATAATAATACGCAGTATTCAAATTCGGATGTTGAACTTCTTGCAAAAGTTATCAGTGCAGAGGCAAGAGGCGAATCATACGAGGGTCAGGTGGCAGTCGGCGCAGTTATTTTAAATAGGGTAAAGCATCCGTCGTTTCCCGATTCAATCAGCGGTGTTGTTTATCAAAAAGGCGCATTTTCCTGCGTGAACGATTCAAACTGGTATGCCGCAGTTGCAGACTCGTCCAAAAGAGCCGCAATAGACGCATTGAACGGTTGGGACCCGTCAGGCGGAGCAGTCTACTATTTCAACGCCTCCAAAACCTCAGACTCATTTATGCATTCCCGTCAGGTTGTTAAAACTATCGGTAATCATAAGTTTTGTATATAAATTATTGTTTATCTTAGCGGGTCGTCGGGGACGCCGACCCCTACAGAAGTCTGAAATAATAAGACTTTCGTAGGGGCGAACTGCGTTCGCCTTTATAATGTGGCAACGCCGTCAACCGATTGCAAACAATAATTTATCTTCCATTTAATACACAAAGGAACAAAAATATGAAAATATTAGGAATTGAATCATCTTGTGACGAAACGGCGTGCGCTGTTGTTGAAGATGGCAGAAAAGTTTTATCAAATATTATTGCAACCTCGCTTGAAGAACATAAGCTCTACGGCGGCGTTGTGCCTGAAATTGCATCAAGGCGGCACGCAGAATCAATAAGCGGTGTTGTCAGCGAAGCGCTTAAAAATGCAAACTGCACTATGGACGATATTGACGCTGTTGCTGTTACATATGCTCCGGGTTTAATCGGTGCTCTTTTGGTCGGTGTTAATTTTGCAAAGGGTCTTGCTTTTGCTACCGATACTCCGCTTGTGCCTGTTCACCATTTAAGGGGCCATATTGCTTCAAATTATATTTCAAGCAGTGTTGAACCTCCGTTTTTGTGCCTCGTTGTCAGCGGCGGTCACTCACATATCGTTGCGGTAAATGATTATACAAATTTTGAAATCATAGGCAAAACCCGTGACGATGCAGCAGGCGAAGCGCTTGACAAGGCAGGCAGAACTATGGGTCTTGCATACCCGGGCGGCATAAGTATTGACAAGATAAGCCGTCAAGGGGATGAAAATGCGTTTAAATTTCCGCACCCAAAGGTTAGCGGCAGCAAATACGATTTCTCTTTCAGCGGACTTAAAACGAGCGTTATCAACACCGTGCATAATGCGAAACAAAAGGGTGAAGATATTAATATAGCCGATTTGGCGGCTTCGTTTCAAAAAAGCGTTGTTGACTGTTTGATTACAAATCTTGAAAAAGCGGCTACAGATAAAAACTTTAAAAAAATTGTAATAGCAGGCGGTGTTTCGGCTAATTCTAAGTTGAGAAGAGAAGCCGAAAAGCTTTGTGAAAAGCACAAATGGCAGCTTTATTTGCCCGAACTTAAATATTGCGGCGATAATGCGGCAATGATTGCTTCTCAGGGTTATTATGAATTTGTTGCGGGTACGCTTGCGGATGAAAGCCTGAACGCATATGCCACAATGCCTATTGATAAGCCATATGAAAAATAATTTAGAACTTATTGCTGTTGAATTTTCTTTTGGCAACGGCACAATGTTAAAAAAATAACAAATTAAGTTAACTAAAACTAATCTTATTGTTACATTTTAATGAATTTTAAACAGTTCTATTGAATTTTCAATAATTTTTGGTATAATTAGTTAGAACTGAAATTGGAGAACTTTAAGCGTTTTCCCGTTTTGTTCAATTTGTTTGTAAATAATTTCAAAGGAGAATACAAGATATGGAAACAAATCTTACTTCTAACAAGTCACTCCTTGATTGGCTTGACGAAAAAGTAGAACTCCTCAAACCATCAAACATTGTTTGGATTGACGGTTCTAAGGAACAAATCGACGCTCTTAAAAAAGAAGCTGTTGAAACAGGCGAAATGATTAAGCTTAACGACGAGCTTCTTCCTGACTGCTATCTTCACAGAACAGCTGAAAACGATGTTGCTCGTGTTGAAGACAGAACTCTTATCTGCACAACTAAGGAAGAGGACGCAGGTCCTACAAACCATTGGATGGCTCCTGATAAGTGCTACAAGATGCTTTATGACATCGCAGCAGGTTCTTATGAAGGCAGAACAATGTATATCATCCCTTATTCAATGGGTCCTGTAGGCTCACCTATGTCTAAGATTGGTATCGAAATCACAGACTCTATTTATGTTGTTCTTAATATGAACATTATGACAAGAATCGGCAAGAAAGTTCTTGATACTCTCGGCGATTCAAATGACTGGGTTCGTGGTATGCACTGCAAATGTGATGTTGACCCTGAAAAGAGATGGATTTGCCAGTTCCCTGAGGATGACACAATCATTTCTGTTAACTCAGCTTACGGCGGTAATGTACTTCTCGGTAAAAAGTGCTTCGCTCTTCGTATTGCTTCTTACCTTGGTAAGAATGAAGGCTGGCAGGCAGAGCATATGCTTATCCTCGGTCTTCAAAAGCCAAACGGCGAAATTAAATATATCTGCGCTGCATTCCCATCAGCTTGCGGTAAAACAAACCTTGCTATGCTTATCCCACCTGAAGGATATCAGAGAAAGGGTTACAAAGTATGGTGCGTAGGCGACGATATTTCTTGGATTAAGAAAGGTCCGGACGGACGCCTTTATGCTATCAACCCTGAAAACGGTTTCTTCGGTGTAGCTCCTGGTACTAACGAAAAGTCAAACCCTAACGCTCTTGCTTCAACAAAGAAGGGCACAATCTTCACCAATGTCGCTCTCAACCTTGACAACAACACTGTTTGGTGGGAAGGTCTTGACAAGAACCCACCTGAAAATGCAATCGACTGGAAGGGCAACCCTTGGAACGGTAAAACAAGCGAAGAAAAGGGCGCTCATCCAAACTCAAGATTTACAGCTCCTGCTGTTAACTGCCCTTGCATTTCATCTGAATTTGAAAACCCTAACGGTGTTCCTATCTCAGCTTTCGTATTCGGCGGCCGTCGTGCTAAGCTCACTCCGCTCGTATATCAGTCAAAGAGCTGGAATCACGGTGTATTCGTAGGCTCAATTATGGGCTCAGAAACTACTGCTGCTGCTACAGGTCAGGTTGGCGTTGTTCGTCGTGACCCTATGGCTATGCTCCCATTCTGCGGCTACAATATGGGCGACTATTGGAAGCACTGGATTGAAATCGGTGAAACACTTGACGAGGACAAAGCTCCTAAGATTTTCAATGTTAACTGGTTCCGTAAGGATGACGAAGGCAACTTTATGTGGCCTGGTTTTGGTGATAACCTCAGAGTTCTTGACTGGATTGTTGACCGTTGCGAAGGCAAGGTTGACGCTCAGGAAACTGCTATCGGTTACCTCCCATATGCTAAGGATATCAACCTTGAAGGTCTTGATATGACTGAAGCTGACCTTGAAAAGATTCTTGATGTTGACAAGGACGCTTGGAAGGAAGAACTCAAGGGCGTTGACGAACTTTATGCTAAGTTCGGTGATAAACTTCCTCAGGAACTTGAAGATGTTCTCGACGAAGTTAAGTCAAACCTTGACAAATAATTATCTCTTTTGAAATAATGATATATCACGGTACGGTTTATCTGTACCGTGATTTTTTTATAATCGGTTAACGGTTTTGCCGCATTGTAGTACAAATAGTAATTGAATATATACTTTTAAAAGAATTTGTATAAAATATTGCAATATTTATTTCAATTTGATATAATTTGATTGTTAATTATTTAACGCAATTTTAAGTTTTGGAGAATATAAAAATGGCAAACACACCTAAAATCATTGCAGTTGCAGGTAAAGGCGGCGTAGGTAAAACCTCTATCAGCGCAACTATAGTTAAAATTCTTGTTGAAAAATATCCTGACAAAAAAATCTTGGCAATCGATGCCGACCCTGCTGTCGGTCTTTCAACCGCTCTCGGTATTGATGTTAAAACTACTATTGACGATATCCGCAAGGAAATTGTTGAAACTGTGGAGGACGGTCAAACAAAGGCGGCTATTGAACTTTTGGGCGACGCAAGATATAAAATTTTTGATGCAATAGTTGAAACCGACGGTTTTGCTTTTATTGCTGTCGGCAGACCTGAAAGTGCAGGTTGCTACTGCAAAATCAATACATATCTTAAAGAAGTTATTAACCTTATCAGCGGTGATTTTGACTATGTGGTTATCGACGGTGAAGCAGGTATAGAGCAGATTAACCGCCGTGTTATGGAAAAGGTTACTCATCTTCTTCTTGTTTCGGACGCAAGCAAAAAAGGTACTCAGGTTATCAATACTATTAAGGAAGTTGCCGACAAGCTTGTTATGTATGATGAAATCGGCGCAATTTTAAACCGAATTCCTGACGAAAGCGTTATCAAACTTATTGACACTCAGGGTATTCCTGTTCTTTCATATATTCCGGTTGACTCTAACCTTGCAGTTTATGATATCGAGGGCAAAAATATTACAAAGCTCCCTGATGATTCAAATATAGTTAAGGGTACTACCGAAGCGCTTGAAAAAATCGGTATTTTATAATCACTATGAACTTTTTTGACGAACTTATAGAAGAAACCGAGCAACTTGTTGACACCGGTGAAACAAGCAAATATCCTTACTCGTCAAATGCTTGGCAGGATATGGGTGAAAGCCATATTGTTCTCAGTCGTGACACTGCTTTTGAACTTAACGGCATCGGTTTTAACCTTGTAACTTCTTCAAAAATCGGCGAGAGCGAAACGATTGTTATCGGCGATGAACTTAAAAAGATTAAAGACGACAGGAAGTTTGCGAGAGTTTCGATTATTGAGATTGACGATGTTGACGACGAGCAAAAGGCATATAACCTTATCCGTAAAATAGAATATGTTAAGTACCATTATTTTCCTTTAGGCTATATGATTAGAACTTCAAGCGAGGAACAGCGAGAAATTGTAAGAGTTTCAAAGTCTGCAATTAAAAAAGGCATTTCTTTTGAAAATGTCGGCAACCTGCTTGAAAGCAAGTTTTTGGAAAACGAAAGCGTTAAGGCAGTTAAAACTTATTTTATCAATAAGCAAGATTTTGATTATTCACTTCTTGAAAATATTGCCGAAAAAAACAGCGAAATCACCAAAACGCTTAATCATATTATGAAAGGCATTAATTTTGACTGCTCAGCCTGCAACCTTAAACCGATTTGTGACGAGGTTGAGGGAATGAGAGAACTCCATTTTAAGAATAGTTCAATGATGGGATAAATAAAAGCCACGAGCGATTGATTTGCTCGTGGCTTTGTTTGTATGATATGTGTTTATTTTATAAATGCTGCCAGACCTACTCCGAGTCCGCTGACAGCCATAAGAGCCGCCAAAATAATGGCAGTCACTTTAACCCATTTTTGCTGCATTTATATCTCCTTATTTCATCAATTCGTCGGCGTCTTTAAGAAGTTTATCCGCAATTTCCTTTGCGTTTTCTTCACTTGTGCCGACTGCTGTAATATATGCCTTAATTTTAGGCTCGGTACCTGACGGACGAACGATAACTTTGTTGCCGTCGGTTAATGTGTATGCAAGTACATTTGACTTAGGGAGAGTGATTTTGCTTTCCTCTTTAGTGTCAACTGCGGTTGAAATTGAAGTTTTATAGTCATCAATTTTTGTGACCTTATAACCTGCAAACTGAGTAGGAACATTAACTCTTAAACCGTCCATAATGTCTGCCATTTTTTGCATACCGCTTGCGCCCTCAAAAGTATAGCTTTGAACAGTGTTGCAGTAGTAGCCGAATTCATCGTAAAGCTCGTTCATAACATCAATAAGGGTTTTGCCCTTTGTTTTGTAGTAAGCTGCCATTTCGCAAATAAGCATTGAAGCCACAACAGCGTCCTTGTCCCTTGCGTGAGTGCCTGCAAGATAGCCGTAAGATTCCTCAAAGCCCATAACAAAATCGTCTGCTTTGCCCTCTTTTTCAAGCTGAGTGATAAGCTCGCCGATATATTTAAAGCCTGTGAGCAAATTCTTAAATGTGCAGTTGTATTTTTTAGCGATAACTTCTGCTAAATCGGTTGAAACGAAAGATTTGACAGCAATAGAATTTTCTGAAAGTTTGCCCTGTTCTTTCTTTTGCGACAAAAGGTAATTAAGAAGCATAGCGCCCACTTCATTACCGCTCATAAGCTGATATTCACCGTTGCCGTCATTAACAGCAATTCCCACTCTGTCGCAGTCAGGGTCGGTAGCAAGAAGAAGGTCGGGCTTAACACTCTTCGCAAGTTCAAGCGCACATTCAAAAGCTTGCTTAATTTCAGGGTTAGGGAACGGGCAGGTAGGGAAGTTGCCGTCAGGGTTTTCCTGCTGCGGCACAACCGTAACTTTCTTAACGCCTATTCTGTCAAGAATTTTGCGTACCGGTTTATTGCCGGTACCGTTAAGAGGTGTATAAATCACATTAAGGTCTGCTTTCACGCATATGCCCGGGTTAACGCACTGTTTAATAACTTCGTCAAGGAATAAATCAATAACATCCTGACCCATATATTCAATAAGACCTTTTTCGACTGCTTCGTCAAAGTCCATTGTTTTTATGCCGCCAAAGTAATCTACTTTTTGAATGAAACCGTAAGTTTCCTCAGCTTCTTCGTCAGTCATTTGGTAGCCGTTTTCGTTGTAGCACTTGTAGCCGTTATATTTTGCAGGGTTATGTGAAGCCGTTAAAATAATACCGCTTGAAGTTTTAAAATGCCTGATAGCGAATGAGAGGCAAGGGGTTGGCTCAAGCTCCTTGTAAAGATAAACTTTGATGCCGTTTGCGGCAAGAGTTTTTGCGGCTTCAACGCTGAAATATTCACTCTTGATTCTTGAATCGTAGCCGATAGCGATTGACGGCTTGTCAAAATGCTTGTTTAGGAAATCTGCAAGACCTTGAGTGGCTCTGCCGACTGTGTAATAGTTCATTCTGTTGGTGCCTGCACCTATTACACCTCTAAGCCCTGCCGTGCCGAATTCAAGTTCTCTGTAAAATCTGTCCAAGATTTCATCATCGTTTCCCTTGATTGAAAGGAGTTCTTCCTTTAAATCGGGGTCGGCAACAGCTTTTTCAAGCCAAAGGTCATAAAGTTCATTATTATTCATAAAAACACACCCTTAAATTATTTGTTATATATATTTTAACCTTATTAAAATATATTGTCAATATTCTTATTAAATGTTATAATTATGTTTGGTGATGAAGATGTATTCTAAAGTTAAAAGCTTAGGAATAAACGGAATAGAAACATTTGCTGTTACGGTTGAATGTGATTTAAGCTCGGGTATGCCGAAATTCGATATCGTCGGTTTGCCTGACGCTGTTGTTATGGAAAGCAGGGAAAGGGTAAGAGCAACTATAAAAAACTGCAATCTTAAATTTCCTGTTTCAAGAATAACGGTTAATATTGCGCCTGCCGATATTAAAAAAGAGGGTGCAATGTACGATTTGCCTGTTTTTGTTGCGATACTTAAATCGAGCGGTCAAATCAAAGGCAATATTGATGATTGCGCTTTTATAGGCGAACTTTCGCTTGACGGTGAAATCAGGCGGGCAAGCGGTGTTTTGCCAATGATTATTGAAGCGAAAGAGCAGGGTATCAAAACTGTTTTTGTCCCTTTTCAAAATGCGTGCGAGGGCAGTGTGGTTGACGGGGTTGATGTTTTGCCGGTAAACCATGTAAAAGATGTTTTGGCTCACATATCTGGCGAAAAAATAATTGAATCGGTTAAATATGAATTGATTGAAGAAACGCAGGATGAATATAATATCGACTTCAGCGATGTTAAAGGTCAGCAAAGCGCTAAGCGTGCACTTGAAATTGCGGCAGCAGGCGGGCATAATATTCTTCTTATCGGTCCTCCCGGCTCGGGTAAATCTATGCTTGCAAAACGGCTTCCTACAATTTTACCCGATATGAGTTTTGACGAAAAGCTTGAAACATCAAAAGTTTATTCAATAGCAGGCAAAATACCCGAGGGTAAGTCGCTTGTGACTAAAAGGCCGTTTCGCTCTCCTCACCATACCGTATCGGCTCAGGCACTGACGGGCGGCGGCGCTTCGCCGAAACCCGGTGAAATCAGCCTGGCTCATAACGGCGTTATGTTTATGGATGAATTCCCTGAGTTTGACAGGAGAGCGAAGGAGTCGCTTCGTCAACCTCTTGAGGACGGCGTGGTGACGATATCAAGAACGGCAGGAACATTTACTTATCCGTCAAGCATTATGCTTGTTGCGGCAATGAATCCGTGTCCGTGCGGTTATTTCGGTCATCCTACAAAGCAGTGCACCTGCTCGCCTACGGCTAAGCGTAGATATCAGGACAAGGTTTCAGGTCCTTTGCTTGACAGAATTGATATTCATGTTGAGGTTTCACCGGTTGAATATAACGACCTTTCAAACAAAGCCGAGGGTGAAAAGAGTAAAGAGATAAAAAAACGAGTTGACAAGGCAAGGAAAATTCAGCAGCAAAGGTTTAAGGGTACGCCTGTTACCTGCAATGCGAAAATGACGCCGAAAATGACGAGGGAATACTGCGTTTTGGATGATGAAGCGGACGAACTTTTGCACCTTAGCTTTGACAGTTTTGCCATGTCAGCCAGAGCGTATGACAAGATTTTGCGCCTTGCAAGGACTATTGCCGATTTGGACGACAGTGAAAATATTAAAAGCGAGCATATTGCCGAGGCACTTCAATTCAGAACTCTTGACAGAAAGTATTGGGATATATAAATGAAAAAATCAACTAAAATAATTATATCGGTTTTGGCAGTTATTCTTGTAGGTGCAATTTTTTTTGATGTTGCGTTTATAAATAATACAAAGCTTTCAAAATCAAGCAAGGAAAATACTACCGTTTCGCAAACCACGCAAAGCGAGCAAACGACTGAACCGACATATTCAGACCCGGTTGAGGCGCAGGCGAGGGAAATGGTAAAAAATATGACCCTTTATGAAAAAGTGGGTCAAATGCTTCTTTACTATATACCAAAGGAAGAACCGCTGAAAAAAATGGCTCGTTGGCAGTTTGGCGGATATATTCTTTTTTCAAGAAATTTTGAAAATTCAACGCCTGCCCAAACAAGAGCGGAAATCGGAGAATACCAAAAAGCGTCAAAAATTCCTGCATTTATGGCAGTTGACGAGGAGGGCGGAGGAGTAAACCGTGTTTCTCAGTTTAGCCAATACAGAAGCGAGCCGTTTCACGCCGGCATAACAAATTATCAAAAAGGCGGATGGCAGGCAGTTATTGACGACGCTAAGGATAAAAGCGAATTTCTTTTAGACCTCGGCATAAATACTGTTTTGGCGCCTGATGCCGATGTGCCTTATTCACGCAGTGACTATATTTATTCCCGTGCTTTTTCAACGGACGCAAACGCAGTATCTGAGTATGTTTCAAAAACCGTAAGCACTATGAAAGAGGAAAACTTTTTGAGCTGTGTTAAGCATTTTCCGGGTTACGGCAATAATACAAATACTCACACCGGTTCAAGCGTTGATACAAGAAGTTGGGACTCTTTTAAAGAGCGTGACTTATTACCGTTTGAAGCCGGTATGAAAGCAGGTGTTGCGTTTGTTATGGTTTCGCACAATATCATTGATGATTTTGACAAAGGCGTTCCGGCTTCCCTTTCAAAGAAAATGCACGAATATATCAGAAATGATATGAATTATGACGGAATTATTATCTGTGACGGACTCGGTATGAGCGGCGTTAAGGAATATGTAGGCGGCGACAAGGGTGAAGTTGCGGTTCAAGCAGTAATCGCAGGCAACGATATGCTTTGCGCAACAGATGTAGGCGTTCAGCTTCGTGCGATAGTTAAAGCTGTTAATGACGGCAGAATTGAACTTAGCCAAATTGAAGATTCTGTAACAAGAATTCTTATGACAAAAATAAATTACGGTTTGATAGAAAAGGAATAATCAAAATGGATATTAAAAAAGTTATGGAAAATCTTGACAAAAACGGAATGAAACCGTATTTTGTTGAAACTAAAGAAGAAGTAGTCCCTCTTGTAAAAACTCTTATTAATAAGGGCGAAAGTGTTTCCTGCGGCGGCTCGGTAACGCTTGACGAAACGGGCGTAAAAGAACTTATGGCAAACGGTGATTATGATTTTATCGACCGAACAGGCTTGCAGGGTGAAGAACTCAGGAATTCTTATATCAGTGCTTTCGGCTGTGATACATTTTTCACATCTTCAAACGCTGTGACCGAAAACGGTGAGCTTTATAATGTTGACGGCAACTCTAACCGTGTTGCGTGTATTGTTTTCGGTCCGAGGCAGGTTATTATGATTGTCGGCGTAAATAAGATTGTTAAGGATATTAATGAAGCAATTTACAGGGTTAAAACTGTAGCCGCACCAGCAAATACAGAAAGGCTCAATATTGCCACTCCTTGCAATAAAACAGGCAGGTGTATGTCCCTTTCAAAGGAAGACTCGATGATTTGCGACGGCTGCGGCGGTGCTTAAGTAGCGGTCAGGATATCTATGCTTTTTTGCCATATCTAAGTGCATATATGGGACATGTCAACATATCTAATACAGCTTATTACATTCATTTGCTTCCAGACACACTTACCCAATCCTCCGCTATTGATTGGGAGCGTTTTTCAAGCCTTGTCCCGGAGGTGAACGCATGAAGAAGTATTTGAGTGATGATAGACTGTTCATCCTAATCCGTGACTTTCTGACGGAGTATCTTCCCAAACAACGCTTTTGCAGTATCAATACAATAGACTCATATCGAGCAACATTAAATTTGCTGTTAGATTATGTGTGCGTGTCAATGCAAATAGGTCTGCACCAAGTGACCTTTGAGTGTATTGATGCCGACGTTTTGGCTCATTTTTTGGATTGGCTGGAGAAAGAACGAGGCTGTTCTCCTTCAACGCAGAACCAAAGGCTTGCTTGTATTCGATCCTTTTACAAGTATGCCGGGACGAAGGACATAATGTTGATAGCTTATCATCAAGAATTAATGAAGGTTCCACTAAAAAAAGCACCCAAAACTATGACAGTAAAATTTCTCACGGAGGATTCTCTGGCTCTGCTGCTTCAGCAACCGGATCCTCACAGACCCAAAGAGTTTAGAAATCTATTTTACATGGTGCTGATGTATGATACCGGCTGTCGTAATCAGGAACTGCTGGATATGAAATTAGCTGACTTCCACGCTGATGCTAAGTCTCCATTTGTTGTTGTGACTGGAAAGGGCAATAAGACACGGGTGATTCCTGTTATGAAAAAAACCGTTTTGTATTTCGAAAAATACAAGGCATTATTTCACGAAAATAGTCCTTATGACAGCTACTTATTCTATACGATATCAAACCACACGCATAAGCAGATGTCACCAGATAATGTTGCCAGATTCATGAAGCAGTACGGAGAGCGCGCATTTGGAACGAGCGCATCAGAGAAAATAAAAGTTCATCCTCATATGTTGAGACATACACGAGCTATGCATTTATATCGTGGAGGGATGCCACTGTCCTTAATTTC
>OQVZ01000268.1_pt1 | contig 19804 bp, 19 predicted proteins | sample 1691571 | NCBI WGS metagenome assembly OQVZ01 (sample SAMN03418261, study PRJEB22391) | human gut metagenome | biome: human-gut; feature: organic feature; material: feces | host: Homo sapiens | place: Tanzania | collected 2013-01
TAGTTGAAGCAGGTAAAAAGCTTCTTGAATCAGGTCTTATTGCTCGTACTTGGGGTAATGTTTCTGCAAGAATCAGTGATACTCAGTTTGTTATCACTCCTTCAGGTCGTGCTTATGACACACTTACACCTGACGAAGTAGTTGTTGTTAATATTGATGATTGCTCACATGAGGGTGACATTAAACCATCATCTGAAAAGGGTATTCACGCAGACGCTTACAAGCATCATCCGCTTGTTAATTTTGTTATCCATACTCACCAAAAGGCTGCTACAATCGTCAGCATTACCGGCATGGAAATCAGAGATGTATACAATGAATTTAAGCCGGTACTCGGTGATTATGTTCCTGTTGCCGAATATGCTATGTCTACAACTACTCCGCTTCGTAAAAAAGTTGAGAAGTGTATGATGATGAACCCAAGTTGCCGTGCTTTTATGCTTATGCACCACGGTACACTTTGCCTTGGCGACAGCTTTGACCAAGCATTTGAAGTTGCAGATGCTCTTGAAAAGTGCTGTGAAAAGGTTATTAAGGATAACTATCTTCGTCATTCTTGGGAAAAGGAATATTCTGTTGACAATAAACTTAACTATTTCCTTGATAAGGAAGATGCAGGTAAAATGCCTGAAGCTATTTGTGACCTCGGTTCTTCAGTAAGAAACGGAGGCATCTTCACTCTTACATATGACGGCGGCAAGAAAGTTGATGTTGATATGACAACAGGTCTTGCAGTTAACGGCTTTGCTCCTAAGTGTGCAAAGATTCATAAGGCTATTTATGATGTTGAAAATTGCACTATGATTAAGCATGTTGCCAACCCTTATGAAGTTGCTGTTTCTTGCCTTGATGAAACAATGTACCCGATGATTGACGATTTTGCTCAAATCGTTGGTGTTGATGTTAAGTGTGTTCCATGGATTGACGGCGACACTGATGAATGTGCTGCTGAAATCGCTAAAGCTATTGACGGCAGAAACGCTGTTCTTATTCAGGGCAACGGCGCTATGGTTACAGGCAACAGTGACGGCGATATGCAGGCTCTTGACCTTATTATGGAAAAGGGTTGCGAAGCTCAGGTTGATGTTTCAATCTTCAATCGTCCTCATTATGTTCCAAAGGCTGAATGTTTCCTTATGAGAACTGTTTACCTTGCTAAATATTCAAAACAAATCAACAAATAATTGACAGGTTGAAAAAAATTAGGCACGAGCCATTTGGTTCGTGCCTTTTTATGTCTCATTTATATTTATATCATTTGCTCAGGGTGGAATACTTCGTCGAATTTTTCCTCGGTTAAGAAACCGAGTTTCACACAAGCTTCCTTGAGCGAAATATTGTTTTGATATGCATATTTAGCAGTTTTTGCAGAATTTTCATAACCTATGTATGGGTTAAGTGCAGTAACAAGCATAAGCGAATTATGAAGATTGCTGTTCATTTTTTCTTTATTAGCTGTGATACCGCTTACGCAGTTTTTGTTAAAGCTGATCATAACTTCGCTTAACAGCCTTACCGATTGCATAAAATTATAAATTGTAACCGGCATAAAAACATTAAGTTCAAAGTTTCCTTGGCTTGCAGCAAAACCTATTGCGGCATCATTGCCCATAACTTGAACTGCAACCATTGTTACCGCTTCGCATTGAGTAGGGTTTACTTTGCCCGGCATAATTGATGAACCCGGTTCGTTTTCAGGTATATGAATTTCGCCAAGACCGAGACGAGGACCGCTCGCAAGCCATCTGATGTCATTTGCGATTTTCATAAGGTCACACGCAAGAGCTTTGAGTGCACCGTGAGCAAATACGATTTCATCTTTTGATGTGAGAGCGTGAAATTTGTTTTGGGCAGTTACAAATTTTTTACCTGTAATTTCAGAAACTGCTTTTGCAACTTCTGTGTCAAAATCTTTAGGTGCATTAAGACCGGTGCCTACTGCTGTACCGCCAAGCGCCAATTCTTTAAGTTCGGGTAACGCAAGTTCAATAAGCTTTTTATCTTTTTCAAGGGAACTTCTCCAACCGCTGATTTCCTGTGAAAAGGCAATAGGCGTTGCGTCTTGAAGGTGAGTTCTGCCGCTTTTAACAATGCCTTCGTTATCTTTTTCGAGTTTTTTAAAACTTGCTGCTAATTCATCAATGGCAGGGATAATTCTGTCTTCCAAACCGATAACGCTCGCAATGCTCATGGCTGTCGGAAATGTGTCATTTGAGCTTTGGCTCATATTGATATCATCGTTGGGATGAAGAATTTTCTTTCCTGCAATTTCGTTGCCTCTGTTTGCAATAACTTCATTTGCATTCATATTTGACTGAGTTCCCGAACCAGTTTGCCAAACAACAAGAGGGAAGTGCTCGTTAAGCTTTCCACTGATAACTTCATCACAAGCCTTTGATATTGCGCTGAGTTTTTCATCCGTCATCTTATCATTTTTTAATTTATTGTTGGCGATGGCGGAAGCTTTTTTGAGTATTCCGAAAGCGTGTACTATTTCGTTCGGCATTGTTTCTATCGAAACGCCTATTTCAAAATTTTCGTGACTTCTTTGAGTTTGCGCACCCCAATATTTGTCGCTCGGTACTTTAACTTCGCCCATAGAATCGTGTTCAATGCGATATTCCATAAATTTACCTCCGTTTATTTCTCTTTATAATATACAACAATTATGTTTTACTTTCAAGAAATATTCACTTTTTGTATATTTACTTATTTAAAAATTTGTGATAAAATTATATCAAAATAACGGAAAGGAAAATGTATTATGAATATTTGGCATAATATTTCACCTAAAAGAATAAAAAAAGACAGATTTTATGCTGTTATCGAAATTTCAAAAGGTGGTAAAAATAAGTATGAACTTGATAAAGAAACCGGTATGTTAAAGCTTGACCGTGTTCTTTTCACCTCTACTCATTATCCGGCTAACTACGGTTTTATTCCTCGTACTTATGCAAGCGACAACGACCCGCTTGATGTTCTTGTTTTGTGCAGTGAAAAAATTCAACCAATGACTATTGTTGAATGTGTTCCTATCGGCGTTTTAATTATGGAGGACGGCGGTGCAAAGGACGAAAAAATTATTGCGGTTCCTGTTAATGACCCTAACTATAACTGCTATACAGATATTGATATGCTTCCGAGTCACAGATTTGACGAAATCAAGCATTTCTTCGAGGTTTATAAAAGTCTTGAACATGAAAAGACAACTTCTGTTACGGAAGTTAAGCCTAAAGAAGTCGCTGAAGAAATCATTCAAAATTGTATTGACAGTTATATTAAAAATTTTCAAATGTAATTTTAAAAGAAGTGGCATAAGTCACTTCTTTTTTCATATATTTTTGTTAAATAATTAACAAAAATATATTCTGTAAATTGTGTATATTGACAAAAATTTACCAATGATTATTGAAATTTATACAAAATCTTGTTTTTATATAGCAATTTGTGTATAATTAGTTAAGTTAAATATAAATCTTTATTTATATAAGAGGGTAAGGTATGAAAGATTTAAAACATCTTATTTATTTTGAAAATTTGCTTCAGGAGGCTAATAACGAGCTTGTTAAGCAAGCAAGAAATGATGGCAAGAAGGCGATTGCTTATACTTGCTATCACATTCCTGAAGTTTTACTTAATCTTGATGACTGCTTTTCTGTAAGGCTTCGTGCCCCGAGAACAGGCTCAATGGATATTGCCACATATTATTTGAGTTCTTATTTATGCGGCTATTCAAAAGCTCTTTTAGAAAGAGGCATTGAGGGCGGATATAACTTCCTTTCTGCACTTATCGGTTCGGAATCTTGTTCTGAAATGAACAGAACTTATGAGCATTTTAAGCTTCTTAATCTTGTTGATAACGATAAGTTTTTTGTAAGCATCGCCGATATTCCGTTTAAAATTGAACCGCATACAATCAAGCATTATACAAAGCAAATGCAAATTAAAGTTCTTGATAAACTTCACGAAGTTTACGGTGTTGATATCAGTGATGATGCTATTCGTAAAGCAGTTGCACAGCATAATGAGGTTTGCCGATTGATTACGGAAATAGGAGAGTATAGGAAAGAAGATAACCCGAGAATTACCGGTTATGAGTTTCATGTAATCAATCTTGTTACTTATTGTTGCCCTAAGTATCTTATTATTGATAAGCTTAGAGAAACAGCCGAGGAACTTAAAACCCGTGTTCCCGATGATAAGAAAAATTACAGAGCAAAGGTAGTTGTTGTCGGTTCTGAAATGGATGATCCTGATTTTACAAAACTTATTGAGGAATCGGGTGCGCTTGTTGTTGCCGACAGATATTGTTTCGGCTCGCTTCCGGGAAGGGAGGAAATTCATCTAAAAGATGATGGCACTCCGCTTCTTGAGCAAATTGTTCTTCATTATATGAGAACCTGCCAGTGCCCTCGTTATATGAGTTCTGAAAAGGTACACGGCAGAAAAGAATATGTCAGAGATTTGGTTCATATGTATCATGCCGACGGTGTAATTTATGAACAAATCAAATTCTGCGAATATTGGGGCTACGAGCGTGCGCTCGCCTCACATATTATGACTAATGAGTACGGTATACCGTCTGTAACAGTTGATAGGCAGTATACCGCAAATGCTTCAGGTCAGCTTAGAACAAGAGTTCAGGCTTTTGTTGAAAGCCTTGAAATTAAAAAAATTCAAAAGGAGGGTAAGTAAGTGGCTAATCAACCTAAAAATCTCGGTAATCTTCATAAAGATAAAACCGGTATACTAAAGCATAGGGAATGGCGTGGTCTTAAAGATACTATGTATGACTATTACCGTTGGCTTATAACTTGGAAAGATATGATTAAAATGGTAATGAAAGCCCCGGTGTCTACCGTTAAAGGTTTTTGGAACTATAGATGGATGTGCAGCTATCTTACTGTTCCGGCTTGGATAGACCGCCATACTGAGGGACTTAGAGGTCCTCAACTTCGTATCACTCAGCTTCATTTCAATGCAATGGTTAAGCACGCTTGTGATATGATTCATATCCTTTTTAAACACGATAAACATTTTCATCCTAATGATAAGTTCTCGGATAAAGTTATTTGTATGGATGAGCTTTTTTCGTTTGAACTTATGGCAGGTTTTCCGAATCTTTACGGCAACCCTGTTCAGACAATGCCTATCTTTCTCTCATCAATGGTTGACCAGCATATTTCTGCTCCTTATATTGACGCAACCGAAAGTTACGGTGTTCCTGCCGATGTTTGTCCGCTCCCTTCTGCGGAAGCAGGTGTCGCAATTTGCGATGATTATCCTATGATGGGTAAAATTTTCTTGTCTTGTAATATGCCTTGCGACGGCTCAACTATGAATTCTTCTTTTTTGGAAAGAAGATTTAATATGCCTACTCATGTAGTTAATGTTCCTTTAAGATATACTGAGGAATCAACACAGGAATATGCTGTAGAGGAAGTTAAATCTTGCATTAGATTTATTGAAGAACAAACAGGCGAAAAGTTTGACTGGGACGCATATTTCAGCGCAATGAAAACATATAATAAACAGCTTGAATATGAACTTCAAAAGTGGGATGTTAACAAAACTCAATACCCTCAAATGACGGGTGCAACATTCTGGCTTTACCGTTTATTTTATTTTCATCTTTCCGGCGGCTTTGACAAACGCTTCTTAAAGACCGATAAAAAGGTTAATAAGATTATGATGAAAGCGTATGAAAAAAAGACTCCGTGTTCTAAGGAAATGCGCCACAGAGCTATTGTTTGGTCTTGCCCGGCAAACTATTACACAAGCCTTGCAAATTGGCTTGAAAACTGCTGGGGTATCAATGTAGTTATGGATATGGAAACTATGATTTCTTACATAATGTACGATACCGAGGACAAGGAAAAATCACTTGCAACATATGCTAAAACTCTTCAGCGTACAACAATGCGTAAGCATACCAAAGGCGGTTATCAAAATGTACTTGACGAACTTTGGAGAATTTGTGAAGATTTCAACGCAGATACGGTAATTATGTACGACCAAATTTCCTGTAAAGGTATGGACGGTCTTAACGGTCTTTTTGATGACCAGGCAAGGGAAAGAAATATTAACTTCATTTGGGTTAATCAGGACCTTATGGATCCTCGTACAATTTCCCGCCGTGATATGCGTGAGCAGATTAATAAATATATGACAACCGTGTTGCAGGAAGAACCTGTTGACCCGACACTTGTTGATTTTGATGATACTATGGCTTGGTAAGGAGATAATATAATGAAATATTTTGGTGGATGCGATGTAGGTTCTACCTACGCTAAATGTGTAATTCTTGATGAAAACGGCAAAATTGTTGCCGACGCTACAGTAAGAAGTAAGATTAACCCCGTTCAAAGCGCCGAGCTTGCTTTGGGTGAAGCCATAGATAAGGTTGACGACCTTAAAAGCGCTCAAGATTTAACTTATCTTATCGGTACGGGTTACGGCAGAAATAAAGTTCCTTTTGCCGATGAAAATATATCTGAAATCAGTTGCCACGCTATGGGTGTTCATGTAACTAACCCAAGCGTTAAAGCTATCATTGATATCGGCGGTCAGGATGTTAAGGGTATTGCTATCGATACCGACGGTACTGTTAAAAACTTCGCTATGAATGATAAGTGCGCCGCAGGTACAGGTCGTTTCTTTGAAGCAATGGCTAACGCTTTTGAAATGTCTTTGCCTGATTTCTGTAAGCTTTCGCTTCAGGCTAAAAATACAATTCCTATTACTGCTCAGTGCACTGTTTTCGCTGAAAGTGAAGTAATTTCGCTTGTCGGCGAGGGTAAGCCTATGGACGAAATCGCTGCAGGTATTCAGCTTGCTGTTGCAAAGCGTTGCTTCGTTATGGCTAAGAAAGCAGGCGCTACCGATTCTATCACATTAACAGGCGGTTGCGCTAAAAACGAAGGTCTTAAAAAAGCTATTGAAAAGGTGCTTAAAATTAAAGTTGTTGACCTTTCAATCGACCCTCAGCTTATGGGTGCTCTCGGTGCCGCCGAATATGCAAGGCAGAAAGGAATGGCAAAATAATGAAAGCATTAATTATAATTCTTATCGTTTTACTTTGCCTTTTTGCGCTTACATTTTTAATTTATTTCTTCAACCTTGATATGAAGCTTATCAGAGTTGTTTATGACAAAATGGGCAAGCACTACGATAACCTCGAAAAGAAAGATAAAAGATTATAAAGGAAATATTATGAAAAAATTATATCGTTCAAAAACAGAAAGGCAAATATCGGGAGTATGCGGCGGTATTGCAAATTATTTCAATATTGACCCAACTATTGTAAGACTTATTTGGGTAGCAGTTTCGCTCTTGTCCGCAAGTGTTCCGGGTGTATTCATTTATATTATTTGCTCTTTCGTAATTCCGGAAGAACCTGACGGCTTTGACTCAACAGGTCATTATACCGAATAATTATTATAACTTTTTACAGCAGTTTTGTTTTCAAGACTGCTGTATTTTTGTTTTTGCAAGGTTTAATATGCTTAAATGTAAACTTTTTGTAACTTATACTCTGTTGAAAATTATTTCAAACTATGCTACTATTTATTTAAATATTGAATATAATAGAGGATATTTGTGATGAAAAAGACTTTAAATATACTCGCATTTTTAATAACTGTTTTAGTAGTGTCTTTAGGCGCTTGCTTGTCTGCAAATGCCGAGGTGCAAACAGGCTCTTGCGGTGATAATGTGTCTTATACTCTTGATACTCAAACAGGTGAGCTCGTAATTTCCGGTCAAGGTGAAATGACAGATTATCCTTATTACGGGTTGTCAAGTTATAATTCTCCGTTTTATTCTAATTTGACGGTTAAATCTGTAGTTATTAAAAATGGCGTAAAACAAAGAACTTGCAATGTTGACGGATATGTTGACACTGCGTCAATTCCGGCAACGGGTCATTCGTATACTCAAACCGAGATTGCTCCTACTTGCACCGAAGACGGATATGTTATTTATGAATGTACTACTTGCGGCGATACATATATGGAAAAAGGCGAGCCTGCAACGGGTCATAAGGAAATAGTAGACTATGGTGTTGAGCCGACTTGTACAAAGTCAGGTTTAACCGAGGGTTCGCACTGCGCAGTTTGTCAAGAAGTGATTGTTGAACAGAAAACGATTCCTGTAACTGGTCACACGGCAAAGGTTATTAACCAAAAAGATGCTACTTGTACCGAGAATGGATACAGCGGTGATAAAGTTTGCTCTGTATGTCAAGCGGTACTTGAAACGGGAAAAGAAACTCCAAAACTCGGTCATACCGTAAATGTCATTAACAAAAAGGATGCTACATGTACCGAGGATGGATACAGCGGTTATAAAATCTGCTCGGTTTGTAACGAAGTGTTTGAAGTTGGTCACAAAATTGACAAACTCGGTCACGATTTTAGCGATAATGCCGAGTATTGCAAGCACGGTTGCGGCACTAAAAATTCAAACTATGTGGTAATTACAACTCCTGCACCTGAACCGTCAACCGAGCCTACTTCAACTACTTCTGTGCCAAACCCGACGCTTGTGCCCGACACAACAACTCAACCTCAACCTGCAACAAGTGCTCCTGCAACTGTTACTACTACTCAAGCAACAACCGTACCTACTACTACAGTAGCACCTGCAACTACAACTCAGGTACAAAAAACTGCTACACCGGTACAAACAACGCAGGCTACAGCAAATTCTACAACAAAACCTGCGGAAAAGATTACAGCTAAGCAAACGACAAAAGCAACCACCAAAACTAAAGAAGCAGTTAACAAAAAACAGAAAAAAGCAAGCATTAAAAAGGCTACTCCTGCTAAGGCTTCATTAACAATCACTTGGGCAAAGGTTAAGGGCGTTAAGGGTTACGAAATTCAGCTTGCTACGGATAAAAAATTCAAAAAGAACTTAAAAAAGGTAACAATTAAGAAGCAAAAAACAACCAAAACTACCGTTAAAAAGCTTAAAGCCAAGAAAACTTATTATGTAAGAATTCGCACATACAAAACAAAGAAAGTAAACGGTAAGTCAACAAAAGTCTACTCTTCTTGGTCAAAAGTTAAGGCAGTTAAAACTAAATAGCAACAAAAAAGGTCGTACTGTTTGGGTACGATCTTTTTTGTTGCAATAATCATTTTCAAAAGTATTTGCTTTTTTACAAAAAAGAATATATAATACTAATAATATAGTTTAATATTCGAGGTGTAAAAATGGCAGAAAACGAGAATTGCAGTTGTGCTACATCTGACAAAGAAATAATAGATGATATTAATGCAAATATGTTAAGTTTGCAACAAATAGATAAAATATCAACCCTTTTTAAAGTGCTCGGCGACCCGACAAGGGCTAAAATTGTTCTTGCTCTTGATAATAGGGAAGTTTGCGTTTGTACTTTGGCTGACGCACTCGGTATGTCAAAGTCTGCTGTTTCGCATCAGCTTGCTGTGCTAAAGGCTAACAATATTGTTAAGTCAAGGCGTGACGGTAAGCAGGTTTATTACAGCTTTGACGATGAACACATAACCGATATCATTGAAATTGCACAGGCTCACATAAAGCATCAACACGATTAAGGCTGTCTTTGACAGTCTTATTTTATGCTACATATTTTTTGACTGTTTTAATTTCGGTGATGTCACCGAATTCATCTTTTATTCCGATGTCAACGCTTTTGATAGTTTCGTTGAAGAAAGCGTATGTTGCATACATTAATATAACTTGTGCATCCTCAAATACATCTTCAACTTTAATTAATTCTAACATATTAATTACCTCCAAATAAAAATTTCAAGTTAAGTATAATACATTATTTTTATAACTTATGTCGAACATTGTCGAAAAAATAAAAAAATTTTATATTTTTATAAAAATTTGTATTACGGGAGAAATTTATGAAATTAAAATCAATAAATAGACTGATTGCTATAATAGTATCTATTATATTGCTTGTCGGCTGTTCTGCTCAAAGTGATGATTTCTTTAAAGATTTAGATATTACAGCCACTTCGCAGTCATCTTCGGTATTTTCTTTGGAGAATATACCGGAATATGACGATTCGCCTTATATTAAAATTGATGATAATATTCCTGATTTTACTGACAAGCAAAAGAGTTCAACTGAATCTTATGAGAAATATGGAAAACTTGATTCTCTCGGCCGTTGTACTTATGCAATATCCTGCATAGGAAAAGACTTGATGCCGACTGAGGAGCGTGGCGCAATAGGTTCAGTTAAGCCGACCGGTTGGCAAATTGCAAAATATGATTTTATTGACGGAAAGTATCTTTATAACAGATGCCATTTAATCGGCTACCAGCTTACCGGAGAAAATGCAAATGAATGTAATTTGATTACCGGTACAAGATATCTTAATATTGACGGTATGCTGCCGTTTGAAAATGATATTGCTGATTATATTGATATTACAAATAATCATGTGCTTTACGAAGTTTCACCGATATTTAAAGGCGATAACTTAGTTGCAAACGGCGTTCATATGCAGGCATATTCAGTAGAGGATAAAGGCGAGGGAATATGCTTTAATATTTATTGCTATAATGTTCAACCGGGCGTAGATATTGACTATGCAACGGGCAATAACAAAATTAGCGGCGATTCTTCAACCTTTTCTTCAACCACTCAGTCTTATACTCAAACTTTTATTGTAAATACAAATACTAAAAAGTTTCATAAGCCTGAATGTGATTCGGCTAAAAAAATGAGTTCATCTAATAAAAAGACATATAAGGGAAGCCGAGAAAGTTTAATTTCAAACGGATATTCACCATGTCAAAAATGCGGCGCATAATCTTGTTTTTATGTTTTGCATTTTTACTTTACAATGAATTGTTATTAATATATAATATCCTATGATATTGTAATAAAGGGAGGCGGTTTTAATTTGAAACTTAAAAAAATGATTAAATCTCAGCCGCCGGCAAGAATTATTGCATTTGGCTTTGCGATTACAATTTTAATCGGTTCAGGTATTTTAATGCTTCCGATAAGCCTTAATGACGGTATTGAGTTAAAATATATTGATGCGCTATATACGGCAACAAGTGCTGTTTGTGTTACGGGCCTTGTTACTGTTGACACGGCAAATACTTTTACCGCTTTTGGTCAATTTGTGATTGCTGTATTAATTCAAATCGGCGGCTTGGGCGTTGCTTCGCTTGGTGCCGGTGTGATAATTGCAATGGGCAAAAAAGTGAATATTAAAAACAGAACTATAGTCAGGGAGGCACTTAATTTAAACTCCGGAAAAGGAATTGTAACACTGATTAAAGATATTTTTTCAACCACAATCGTGTTTGAACTTCTCGGCGCAATACTCAGTTTTGTCACTTTTTCAAAAAAATTCAGTTTTGGCAAAGCTGTCGGAGTCAGTCTTTTTCATTCTATAGCCGCTTTTAATAATTCGGGTTTTGATATTTTGGGCGATTTTCAAAGTTTGTCGAATTACAAAGATGATGTATATTTAAACTTAGTTACTTGTTTTCTTATAATTATGGGCGGTATTGGCTTTTTAGTTATAAAAGAAGTGAGGGAAAAAAAGTTTAAATGGAAAAAGCTTTCAATGCATTCAAGAGTTGTAATTTCTGTCAGTGTTGCGCTTATTATTGTCGGTACACTTCTTCTTAAATGTACAGAGAATATAACATGGCTCGCAGCTTTATTTAACAGCGTATCTGCAAGAACTGCCGGCTTTTCAACTTATTCGCTCGGTGATTTCTCAAATGCCGGCTTAATTGTAATGATGGTGCTTATGTTTATCGGTGCATCTCCGGGCTCTACTGCCGGCGGTATAAAAACTACTACCATTTTTGTACTTTTCCAAGGTATCAAGTCTGCCGCAACGAATAAAAGCGAAAAAGCATTCAACTATTCAATTCCAAAAAATGCTTTTAGAAAAGCGGCTGTAGTTACCGTGCTCGGTGTAACGGTCGTTTTGGTTGGCTCTTTTTTGATGTCCGTGTTTGAACCGCAGCTTAATCTTAAAGATATTGTGTTTGAAATTGTTAGTGCTTATGCAACTGTAGGTGATTCTACAGGTATAACTGCTTCACTTTCAACTTTATCTAAGCTTCTTTCAATGATTATTATGTTTATAGGCAGGCTCGGTCCTATGACTATAGTAACGCTTTGGTATTTTTCAAGAGGCGAAAGAGTAAGTTATCCGCAGGGAAATATTTCGATAGGATAGGTAATATTATGTTTAAAAAATCTAAAAATGATAAAATGACTTATGGTATCGTAGGTCTTGGCAGATTCGGTACTGCACTTGCTTATGATTTGGCAGAATCGGGTTCAGAAATAATAGCTATTGACAGAAATGAAGAAAAGGTCAGAGAGATAAGAGAAGTGACAGAAAATGCATTTCTTGTTAAAAATCTTGATAAAAAAACACTGTTTGAAACAGGTATTCAAAACTGTGATGTTGCCGTTGTTTGTATAGGTGAACATATGGACACATCTATTTTGACTACTCTAAACCTTGTTTCAATGGGTATTCCTAAGGTTATTTCAAAAGCCATGAGTATTGACCACGGCGTTATTCTTGAAAAGCTCGGTGCCGAGGTTGTATTTCCTGAAAGAGATATGGCTATAAGGCTTGCAAGCAGGCTTGAAACCGAGAGGATGCTTGATTTTGTTCAGCTCAGTGAAAAAATAAATGTTTCCAAAATGAATGTTCCCGATAAAATTATCGGCAAGAGCGTAGAAGAAGTTAATTTTCGTAAGCGTTTTGGACTTAATATTATCGCCATTGAAAATGACGAGGTTGTAACAGATGTTGTTACACCAAGTTATTGTTTTAGGTCCGGTGACATTTTGTTTCTTTCGGGCAGTAAAGACGGTATTTTAGAACTCAGTGTGTGGTCAAAAAAATAATATTTGTCTAATATCATAAATATTATTTTACTAAGTATTGACTAAATGACTAAAAAATTATATGATTATATTTAATATATTTTAGGAGATGGTTTTGTGGATCCGCTACCTCGAAGTAGCTTTTTTGCAATGTTTTCTTTACCTTTAAAAAAGAATAATTGTGATAGTAAACGGTTGTGTGAATTCTATCGTTATATCAATTAGCAGTATTTTTGTTGATGTATATTATTTTATTTTTTGGAGGTTAAATTAATTTAATGATTAAACAAATTTTATTACAAGTTATACTTATTGCTCTTAATGCGTTTTTTGCCGCTACAGAGATTGCTGTTATATCTTTAAACGAGAAAAAGGTTAGGGCACTTGCAGACGACGGCAACAAAAAAGCTGTTAAGATGCTCAAAATTATTGAAGAGCCGACTAAGTTTCTTTCAACAATTCAAATTGGAATTACCCTTGCCGGTTTTCTTGGCTCTGCTTTTGCGGCTGACAACTTTGCCGAAGTTCTTTCCGGCGCTATAGCTAAAGCGTTCAGTCTTTCAGCAGATAAGGCGAAAATTGTTAATACGGCTGCTGTCGTAGTTATTACCCTTATTCTTTCTTATTTTACTCTTATTTTCGGTGAACTTGTACCTAAGAGAATTGCTATGAAGCACAAGGAAAAGCTTGCAAATTCAGTGTGTGGAGTTATTTCGTTTTTAACCAATGTGTTAAAGCCGATTATTTGGTTTCTTACAATTTCTACCAATGCCGTTTTGCGTCTTGTAGGCATTGACCCTCACGAAAAGGAAGAACCGGTATCTGAGGAAGATATAGTTCTTATGCTTGATGCGGGTGCTGATGAAGGTTCGCTTGACCACGATGATATCGAGTATATTAAAAATGTGTTTAAACTTGACAAAATGACTGCCGAGGATGTTATGACGCCGAGAAAATCGGTTATTTCAATTTCCGATGATGCTTGTGAGCAGGAAATATTAAAGATAATTGAAGATGAAAATTATTCCCGTATCCCTGTTTATGAGGATAATACTGACAAAATTATCGGTATACTTCACGCTTGTGATTATCTTCTTAAAAAAGATGAACCGAATTTTAAGCTTAAAGATATTGTTCTTCCTCCTGTATTTGTTCCTGAAACTGTAAGCCTTGATGTTTTATTTAAGGATATGCAAACCGACCATAATCATATGGCTGTTGTTGTTAATGAATACGGTGAAACTTCCGGTATAGTTACTATGGAAGATATACTTGAGGAAATTGTCGGCGAAATTTGGGACGAACGAGATGAAGAAATTGACGAGTTCCAAAAGCTTGGCGAAAATACATACAAAGTTTTATGTACTGCTTCTCTTGATGATTTCAGAGAGTATTTTTCGCTTGAAGATGAAGAAAAACTTGATGTAACCACGGTTAACGGCTGGATAACGGAAATTACCGGAATTATTCCTGAAGTAGGGTATTCGTTTGATTATAAAAATCTCACCGTTACAATCACCAAAGCCGACCAGTTTATGACTCACGAAATTAAAGTAGATGTTCATCCGGTTGACTTAAAAGAAGAAAATGAATAACTATTATATGCACTTCCTTGTGAAGTGCATATTTTTTGTTTAAATTCTTTTTTTACTTGAAAAATTTGTTATAAATTAATATAATAATTATAGTATATAGAAAAGAGGCGGAAAAATGGCATCACAAATTATTGCCATAGTAATATTTGTGCTTATGTTTGCACTTATTATTATGGATAAAATTCCACGCCACTGGGTAACTCTCGGCTGTGGTCTTGCAACGGTTGTAATTGTGTTTGGTATTTGTATGAAAAGTCCGGACGCAATAATGCAAACACTTAATGTAAAAAGTATTTTTACACTTGAATTTTGGCACACTTCCGGTCAAGGAAGTGAAAGTTCAAGCGGCATCAACTGGGCAACTATCATCTTTATTGCCGGTATGATGGTAATGGTTGAAGGTATGGCAAAAGCAGGCTTTTTCCGCTGGCTTTGCTTAACTATAGCGAAAGCTGTTAAGTATAAAGTTATGCCGATTCTCGTAACATTTATGATTATGAGCGCAGTTCTTTCAATGTTTATTGACAGTATTACGGTTATTCTTTTCCTTGCCGCTGTTACCGTTGAACTTTCTCAACTCTTAAAGTTCAGCCCTGTTCCTATGGTTTTGGCAGAAATATTCTGTGCTAACCTCGGTGGCTCGGCAACTATGTGCGGTGACCCGCCAAATATCATTATCGGTACTGCTCTCGGTTACAGCTTTGCCGATTTCCTTACTAACACAGGTCTTATTGCCGGTGTTGCTCTTGTGGCAATTATCATCTTTTTCTTCTTTGCGTTTAAGAAAGAGCTTTCTGCAAACAAGAATGAAAAGGTTGAAGCGTCAACTTTTCCTAACCCAAGCGATGCGATTGAAAATAAAACCGATTTCATTATCAGCACAATTATTTTCTTAATTGCTATTGTTCTTCTTGTTACTCACGCACAAACAGGACTTACAGTTGCGTTCATCGGCGTTACGATTGCGCTTATTACTCTTATTACTTCGTTTAAACATATCGGTACAATTCTTAAAAAAGTTGACTACAAAACATTGCTTTTCTTTATAGGTCTTTTTGTTGTAGTCGGTGGTTTGGAGCAAACCGGTGTTCTTGAAATGATTGCTTCGTTTATTGAAAAAGTTTGCGGCGGCAATGTATTTGCTATGGTTCTTATAATTATGTGGATTTCAGCTATTGCAAGCGCATTTGTTGATAATATTCCGTTTGCGGCTACTATGGTACCTGTTATTAAGAGTCTTGCGGCAACAACAGCAGGTGCAGATTTAAGCGTTCTTGCATACGCTTTGTCCGTAGGTACTGATATCGGCGGCAGTGCTACTCCTATCGGTGCTTCTGCTAATGTTGTAGGTACTTCCGTAATTTCAAAAGCAGGTCATCCTGTAGGCTGGGGCAAATATTGTAAAACAGCAATTCCGGCAACAGCTATTGTTCTTATTATTGCTATGGTTGTAATCAAATTAAGATATTTTTAAGGAGTGAAAATTATGGCAAAACAATTTATCGTTTCAATCGGCAGAGAATACGGTTCGGGCGGTCGTGTAATCGCTGAGCATTTGGCTGAAAAACTTAATGTTCCGTTTTACGACAGAAATATTATTGATAAAATTGCTGAGAAAAAAAATCTTAATCTTGACCAGCTTAAAAAATATGACGAAAAATCTCGTAATATTTGGCTTTCAAGGTCTATAGACGGTCTGAGTAATTCTCCTGAAGATACTATCGCTCAAATGCAGTTCGACTTTTTAAAGGAAAGGGCAAGTGCAGGGGAGTCATTTGTGGTTCTCGGCAGGTGCGCAAGCTATGTTCTCCGTGATTATGATTGCCTTATCAAAGTATTTGTAACTTCCGATATGCATCATAAAATGGAAAGAATAGCTGCAATAGAACATCTTGACCCGGTTAAAGTTGAAGATATGATTATTAAAAATAATAAGAAGCGTAAAACTTACCACAACTATTATTCAAAAGAAAAGTGGGGAGATTCACGCTACTACGATTTAATTATCAGCACATCAAAAATAGGCATTGACGGTGCTTGCGATGTTGTGCTTGATTATATTAATAAATCAATATCCGAAGAATAAAATTAACGGTTGTCTGTCAGTCAGGCAACCGTTTTTTGTATAGATATATTGAAAGCATTAATGTTAAAAAGCAACCGATTGGTATTGATATCCAAATATTTTTTGCTTTTAGAATTAATAATAAAGTTGAAGTTATTAACAATAAAAAGCTTGTAATTATAAACGAATTCTTCTTGTTTTTTATCGCTTGAAAATATGTAGATATAATCAATATAGGCGGTAAAAACAGCATTGAAAATGAAAGTATGCTAATAATATTATTACATTGCATTATTATGGTTTTATTTAATGTAAATATCATTATAAGTTTATTTGAAAAAATCAATAGAAGTGTTAATTCCGAAAAACAACAGGCATATGAGTATATCATTGATAAATTTACTGCTTTTTTCACTCTTGTTGGTGAATTTGCTGAATAATTAAAACTTATAATAGGTGAAATCGCTGTTGATATCGCCATTAGCGCAACAAGTGCGAACTGAGCAATTTTGCTTACATATGAAAATGATGTTATATATGTATAATTATATTCTTTCGATAAGATATTGTTTATTATAAATATAATGACTGATAAACCTGCCGATTGTAAAAGCGCATTAATTCCAAGCAGCAATATTTCTTTAATATTGTTATAATTTATTTCTTTAAAATCAAATCTTTGACAACTTAGTTTTTTAAAAAATATCATACTCATTAAAAAACTTGTAAATTGACACATAACTGTTGCAAGTGCTACACCGGTCACACCTAATTTTATAATGAATATAAAAATATAGTCGAATATTATATTTATGCCTGTCGGTATCAGCCAAATCAGCAATGCATATTTCATTTTTCCCTCGGCTCTTATTATTGATGAAAAGCCGGTAGAAAAAATGTTGCCAAGTGCTATAATTATAAAATATCTTTTGGCATATTCTTTTGTTTCGCTTGTAGCTCCCAAAAGTGTAATTATTTGATTCGAAAATATCAGGCAAATAATGGTAACTATAGCTGTTACTGAATAGAAAACAGCCATTGCGTTTAGCGTTATGTTACCGGCTTTTTCAAATTCCTTCTTGCCTAAATAATTTGATATAAGCGTTCCTGCACCCAAGCCAATCATTTGAGCAAATGCACTTTGCAGCATCATAAACGGACTTACTATTGATACACCTGCCATCGCAGTATCTCCTATACCGCGACTTACAAACAGTGTGTCAACAGTGTTATATAATGCTGAAAATAAAAGTGATATAAATACAGTTATGCTGTATTCTAAAATAAGCCTGTTTATCGGCTTGCTTTCCATATCAAGCGTTTTATTTTTCATTTTCAAACTCCTTGAATGCAAGCTTATATGCGGTAATTTCTGCCAGTGTATCAAATATCCATCCTTTGCTTAAAGGAAAAAATCTGTAATATCTTTCAACTTCCATAATTAGTGCAATATAACCTTGTGCAAATGCATATCTTATTTTGCTTTCTCTATTGATTTCAATTTTAATATCACTGATTGAATTGTGCATATCGATAGATTCGTTTTTTGCTGTTAACGGTTTTGTAAAGCTATCAATACAGATAAAGTCAAATATCGGGTCGCCCCAAAATGTTCTTTCAGGGTCAATTACAGTGAATTTATTTTTATTGCAAATAATGTTAGTATCCCATAAATCATAATTTACCATTGTACATTCGCAGTTTTGTAAAATGCTTTTATATTCATCTGTATATTTAAGTAATTTCTCGCCGTTTTTCGTCTTCTTTCCCATTTTCTCAGCGTCAATGATTGTGTTTTCAACCATACTCCTAAATGCGTCATACCAATTATCGTGCAGCGTATTTTGAATATATCCGTATTTATCGTTTTTTATATTATGAAATTTACCTATGATTTGTGCAGACATTTTGTTTTTCTGATTAGAAGTGAGTTTTGCTTTGCTTCGCTCCACGCCATTAATTTTTTCCATTACAAAATAGTTTGCATTAATAGTATTGTCGTTATTGATTGAAGAAAAATATATAGTCGGTGTAGAGATATTTGTGTATTTGTTGATTTTATCATACCAATATAATTCCGTTTTTAACATATCTTTTTCATATGTCATAACATTTTGGTTGTGCTTTGGAGCAACTTTTAGCACATATTCTTTGTTTGGTGTACAGATGTTATATACCGCATTAAACATCCCGTTTCCAAGTGCTTTGATTTCAGTGATATTTTTAATATTATTATTTTTGAAAATCTGTCTGATTTCGCTGTCGGTCAAATTGTATTTGGTTTTACTTTTCATTTTTTGCAACTCCTTTTTTCTTGATGATATCATTTTGTTTTACTGCTGTATATCACAAATCAGTTTTTATATTCTGAAACAGTTATGTTTTTGTCAATTTTCTTGACTTGCCAAAATATATTTTGTATTCTTATATTGAGGTGGTTATATGAATTATGATGAACTTATGAGCATAAAAGTTATACCGAAAGATATTGCAAAATCTCAGTCGAAATTACTTGTTAATAATCTTTATCATACGCCATATCGTGATGAAATCAGGCTTTTTTCCTGCATTAAACAGGGTGATTTAAAAAAGCTGATTTTTGAAATGAAACAGCTTGGAATTCAAAATATTACCGTCGGTCAAATGTCGGAAGATGAGCTAAAACAACAAAAGTATATGGCAGTAAGTTTTATTACTCTTGCAACAAGATATGCTATTATGGGTGGCTTGAGTGAAAATATTGCGTATACTTATTCGGATGAATTTATTTACAATGTCGACAAAGCAAAAAGTAAAATAAAGGTTAATTCTTTGATTGTTGACGCTGCAATAGAACTTACCAATAAAGTCAGTAATCATCAAAAAAATCTTAATTATTCACCGCATATACGAAAATGCGTTGCGTATATAAACAAAAATCTTAGTGAAAAAATAACTGTTAACAGTGTTGCCGAATATTGCAACATTTCAAGCGATTACCTTTCTCATCTTTTTAAAGAAGAAATGGGTGTTAATTTAAGCTCTTATATAACTCACCAAAAACTTGAGCTTTCGCAAACACTCCTTTTTGAAGGGTATGACAGTGAAAAGATATGTTATATGCTCGGTTTTTCAAGCCAGTCGCATTTTATATCGCTGTTTAAAAAGGAATACGGAATTACACCTCGTGAATATATAGCTATGACAAAATAGGCACTGCAAAAAGCAGTGCCTCAGACTGTCGATAAAGTGGCTAAACCGTGCCGAGTTTAAAAAATTCAGTAG
>OQVZ01000269.1_pt1 | contig 19796 bp, 10 predicted proteins | sample 1691571 | NCBI WGS metagenome assembly OQVZ01 (sample SAMN03418261, study PRJEB22391) | human gut metagenome | biome: human-gut; feature: organic feature; material: feces | host: Homo sapiens | place: Tanzania | collected 2013-01
CAGATGTTTCTCTGGAGGATGAGGGTGTCAATCAGATGAAAATGCTTTATTCCAGCTGTCCGCCAGAAATGCGTGACACCCTGCTGCATCACACCCAGGAAACGGTGAAAGAACTGACAGAGTTGTCCGAGAAATTTGAAACGAATTGAGCCAGTGAGTGAAATTTAACGATTCTCTCACTGGTTCTTTTCATTTTCGGAGAAAAGAGGCAAGCAATGCCTGTGTTAATACACACAGGCCCGCAGAGAAGAAAATCCCTTTGTGATTTTCCTCTCCGCTTGCTTGTTGAGGGCAGCGCCCCCAAGCCCCTTTGAACACAGAATTTCATTCTGTGGCTGCGCGTTCTGCGAACGCTTTTGACCAGGACCAGCTTACCGCTGGCCGTGGTCTTTTTCTTTTTCAACATCCTGTTCTACCTCCATTTTCAGCACTCGATCTACATTTGCCTTTGCCGTTAAAAGCTCCCGCATTTCCTCACGGGAACGCCGGTACTCGGCATAGGTCTTTTTCTTTTCTTCCAGCAATTTCGCGTACTCCGTCTGCAACTCTTTGACCTTGGGAAGCTTCTTGACTCCCATCTCATCAAAGGCATTCTTAGCAGCCTGGTGGAGCAGAATTTCTTCCTCATGTTCCTCCCGGAATTTCTTAGAGTAACCCGCCTTGCGGTATGCCACATAGACCTCACGGGTCTTGGCATAATTTACGATGTGAGTACGCAGAACAGCGATCTCTGCCATGCGCTTTTCAGCCGCTTTGATCTGCGCCGAAAGTTCATTGTGATGTGCCGTGGCAGCCGCAGCCTTTTCTTCCAAAACCGCATACTCCAGCAGATTGTTCTCTGACAGGTAATTCATGGTCTGCGCCATTTGTTTCAGATTAAAAACTTTAGCCCATCGAGCATAGCCAGCACCTTTTCCAGCCTGCAATTTTGCCTGAATGTCCACCAGCAGATTGACCTTCGGCGGCTCTGCCTGTGTGACTGTTTTCTTTCGCGGGGTATGTGCTTTCTTCCCTAAGAGAACTGCCCGCAAATCTTCCAATCCATATCCTTCGCCCAGACTGTCCATGCGGGCGGCTTTCTCCCAACCAGAGAGCTTCAGTCGATACGATTTTCCGCGCTTTGAGACTTCACAACCATACTCTTGCAACAGCTTCAGCAGTTCTTCAAAGTCAGCAGGACTTTGTGATAATGCGTTGTCAATCGCCACACGAAGCAGCTCTCGGTGAGAGGGCTTTGCCTGATCGCCCAGCCATTTGTTATAGCTCTTTCCGTGAAGTTTCGGATTCTCTACAATGGACAGTCCATTCTCAATACAGATGGTGTCACTTAGCCGACGAACCGCCTTGGTGCTGCCCCAAAAGTTTCGGAATTTCCGGTCATATTCTAAGCTGACCGATGACCAGATAATGTGATTATGAATGTGCGACTTGTCTATGTGAGTGCAGACCACAAAGGCATGATTGCCTTTAGTAAAACGCTTTGCAAATTCTACGCCCAGCCGGTTTGCTTCTTCCGGGGTAATCTCACCAGGGCGGAAGGACTGGCGCACATGATAGGCAATCACATCATCTGTACCACGCACTCGTCCGGTAGCGGCAATGTACTGCCGCTTTGCCAGAAGGAACTCCGCATCCGCAGTCCGGCTGTCACACGCATAGCCGGTAATGAGCTTGCCGTTATCTGTTTTCTGTGGATTTGCTACATAGTCGATGATGTCACTGATCGCCCGACTCTCTGTGCGGCCTTTGCCGACATGAAGCGGCATGATTCTTGTAGTTGCCATAATAGAAGGCCCTCCTCTCATAAATATTTTTGTTTTCGCTGAACTCTTTGCTTCTATCGTTGCAATAACTTTCTCCGCTGGGTATAATAAAAAAGAATATTCTACAACCTCAAAGGAGGGATTTCTATGATAGAACAGCTCATTGCTGAAGCAACAGAATGTGATTTCAAAGTTGCTCTCGAAACAAAAAAGCCAAAAAGCTGGTTAAAAAGTGTCAGTGCCTTTTCCAATGGAATCGGCGGCACTCTGTTTTTCGGAGTCTCTGATGACCGGGAGCCTATCGGCTTGTCCGATGTTCAAAAGGATGCTGAAGCGATCAGCCGCTTAATCAAAGAACGAATCACACCATTACCTCAGTTTATCTTAAAACCATTACAGGAAGATGGTAAAAATCTATTAGCTCTGGAGGTTTCTCCCGGCCGCAGCACCCCATATTATTACAAGGCAGACGGCGTGATGGAAGCATATATCCGTGTTGGAAATGAAAGCGTAATTGCCCCGGATTACATTGTGAATGAACTGATCTTAAAGGGAACCAATCAGTCCTTTGATACCCTAACAACAGATGCGGTAAAAAAGGATTACAGCTTTACACTTCTGGAAGCAACCTATCTGGAACGGACTGGTCTCCGCTTTGAGCCATCCGATTATGTCTCCTTCGGTTTGGCTGACAAAAATGGGGTCTTGACCAATGCCGGAAAGCTCATGACCGATCAGCACACAGTCTATAACTCCCGTATGTTCTGTACCCGGTGGAATGGCTTGGAAAAAGGCTCTATCTTTGATGATGCATTGGACGATAAAGAATACGAAGGGAATCTGATTTATCTACTGAAAAGCGGCAGTGAATTTATTCGCAATAATTCCAAAGTCCGTTTTGTCAAAGAGGCACAGTATCGTGTAGACAAGCCGGATTATGCTGAACGAGCTGTGACAGAGGCTCTTGTCAATGCGCTTATCCATCGTGATTATATTGTGCTTGGCAGCGAAATCCATATTGATATGTTTGATGATCGGGTGGAAATCACATCTCCGGGCGGTATGTTTGGCGGCGGCTCAATTCAGGAATACGATATTTACAGTATCCGTTCCATGCGACGAAACCCTGTGATTGCTGACCTGTTCCACCGCATGAAGTACATGGAACGCCGTGGAAGTGGTCTGCGCAAAATCGTCAGTGAAACTGAAAAGCTGCCTGGATACACAGAGGCATATAAGCCCGAATTTTCCTCAACAGCGACAGATTTCAGAGTTATTTTGAAAAATGTGAATTACCATCTTAGTCAGAAAGACTTAGTCAGTGACCAAGATTGTGACCAAGTTAGTGACCAAGATAAATCACAGGACATCCTACACGCAGTCTTGGATTTTTGTATAACAGAAAAAAGCAAACAAGAAATTTGCTCGTTTATTGGTTATCGAAATCTCACTTATTTTACAAGAAAATATTTGAATCCTCTACTGGCAAGTGGCCAGCTTAAAATGACTATTCCAGATAAGCCAAACAGTCGAAAACAAAAATATATTACAGTTCGTTCCGAATAAACAGAGAAGCAGGGCATTGGGTCTCATCTCCCATTGTCCTGCTTCTTTTTCATTCCAAATTATATTCACATCATTTACCCATACACCCAATCCTGGATCGCAAATTTCAAACTCTGCACCTTTCCCAGCAGCCAGATCGCAGCCAGCGGCAGCCCCATCGGGCTAATCAAAAATGCCATAACCAGCAAAATCACACCATTCTGCGGGGAATAGGTAATCAGCACAGCCACGCCAAGCAGAGCAATTACCGTGCTTAGTAGACCAAGCACCAGACCGGATATGTAGATCAGCCCCGTGCAGAGCCAGACAAAAAGCGTCAACACCAAAATGACCGGTGCAGTTACGATCATCAGCAGACATTTCAAAATCTTCATTCCTGTTCCTCCTTCCAACGCTCCAGATGCCGTTTGCACAGGGCATCCGCTTCTCTCTCATCATCTTCCGTCACTTCCCGTTTTCCTTTGGTCAGTTCAATCTCCAGATAAGTCCGGTAATCATCGGCTAAGAGGTCGAACAGTTCCTTGGGAGTATGGCACACCTCGCCAGAGCAATAGTGAAAATCTTGGTCAAATTCAACTCTTACACATCCATGGCGGCTGATATAAACTTCTATGGTCTCGTCTGCGGTCAGGTAATCCGCAAAAATCTCCAGCACCTTTTCAAAGGTCAGCATCTGTTTTCACTCCTTTGCTACGCTTCTTATTCTACTCATATTATCCGGTACGGACAGGCAAAAGACAAGGATACAGACAAAAAGAAAAAGCGGAGGAAGGTGCGGCGAAGAAACGCCGTTCCTCCCTCCGCAAATGGAGTATCTATCCCTGTTATGAAAGTTTGGAGAGTTGGGTAAGGATTTCCTTCACACCCTCCCACAGTTGTTCCTGCCGCTGGGATATATCCTCCAAGTCAGCATTATAAACCCGCCCGGTCTCATGCACTTTGCGGGTCAGCTGATTCAAGTTGTTGCTGCTTCGGCGCATCAGGGAGACCAACTCCTTCAGCTCCGGCAGTTCCAGCTTGACCACATAACCATCCAGCGCCATTTTCCGCAGATAAGCGCTCAAATTCTCTGTCCCGTATTGCTGCATCTTTTGATGGATCAGTTCCAGTTCTTCTGCGGACACCCAAAACAAAACCGGCACATCCCGCTTGCGCTTTGCCATGGTTATCGCTCCGGCTCCCGTTTTTTCGGGGCGGCAGACTTATGGGCGGGCAACTCCTGTTTGAGCTTTTGCAGGACAGAACTTTTCTGCTGTTCTTGAGCGACTTTTCGGAACTGTCTGGTGAACAGGTCGGTCAAACCGGGATTGACCTGATCTACCACCAGATAGGCACAGTGGCGGGAAGCGCCGCTGTCCTCCAGCGTAGGAATGTTTTTTGCCCATGCTTTATTGTCCTGAGAGATACGCCCGTCATAGTTCTTGCGCTGGATGGTGTTGGCAAGAATAAACTGTACCCGTTCCGTCCCGAACTTTTCCAGCACATCTTTGACCGCCGCCTCCGTATCCAGCCGATTCTCTGCATAGTGGGCGCTGATGGTCTGCTCAATGGCTTCTTTGCAGGCGCTGTTCGCCTGATATGAGAGGTTGTACTGTGCCATTTCCCCATGTTCTCTCGCATAGGCAGCTGAATGGGGATAGACCGGTGTTGTTCGCAGTTCCTCTTTAGCTCTGCACACATCGTCGGCACGGTTCTCAATGCTGTCCCGGATCACATCCATGTGGCCGGTCTCCAGCTTTTCAAAATAGCGGTACACATCCGCCAACGGAGAGGGAGATTCCAAAAGTGCCTGTGCCTGGGTGTCGGTCAACTCCAGTTCCTCCATTGCCATCACGATGTCCTCGCGGATGGTGTACTCATAGGCATGGTTTAAGACTTCTTCCGGGGGCTGGCTTTTCAGCCAGTCCCGGAACTTGTCCTGTTCAGCAGTCATCTTTTCATAAAGGGCTGTATTCAGATTGTTGGTATTCATGTTATCGCACCTCCTCATGCTGTTTTGGTTTCTTGTCTGTACTGCGGGGCGTCACCGGGCGCTTCAGGCTGTCCAGCACCGAAGTCCGTGTGCTTTTGGCAACAACAGCCTCGGCGTGTGCCTGTCCCTTTCCGTCGATGTTGAGCAAAGTATCCAGCTCCACCAGACGGGCATTTTTGCTTCGCAGTTCTTCTTCATAAAGGAATGGCTTTCCGACTTCCTCCTTTGCGGCAGCCTGCTGCTGATAGAGGTTATCCAGCTGGGCCTTTGCCGCCTCCAGACGCTGGGGCATCTGGGCGAGGGCATTGTCGATACGGGTAAGATTTCCGCGAGGGTCTGTACCAAGGGTTGCCCGGTGGGTCATCTGTCCTTTCAGCAGGAGCGTATACTCCTGTTTCCATGCGGAAAATTCCACGGATATGGCATAGCCCCGGTAGCTGCCGATCTGCACCGGATCGGAGGTTTTGACCTCCTTGCAGGCATCCAAAAGGGCTGCACCGGCGTTCTCCTTATCGGTCAGCAGATCGCCGCGGATTTCCATACCAGCAAAACCGTCCTCCGGGTGCGGGTGCGCTGCCAAAACCTCCAGATCGGATTCAAAGCCCTTGATAAAGCCTTTGTGCTTTTCAATCTCCTCCGGGAAGTATTTGAGCAGCTGGTCCTCCAGACGATATTGCTTGCTCTGGTGGTCGGCTTTCATCAGCTTCAGGCGGGATACCTCCACATCCAAATCCATACGCTCCTTGATGCGGGGATCTCCGGCGCACAGGGCTTTGATCTCGGCAAAGGAAAGCGCCGTTTCGTCCACATCATCGCAGGAACGCACCGGCGATTTAGAAGTCATGATCTGACTGATGAATTTTTGCTTATTCTCCACCGTCTGCCAGAGGTATGCGTCAAAGGTTCCTTCGGTCACATAGCGGTACACATGGACAAGAGGATTCTGGTTGCCCTGGCGCTCGATACGGCCCTTGCGCTGGGCAAGGTCTCCCGGTCTCCACGGACAGTCCAGGTCATGAAGTGCCACCAGACGGTCCTGCACATTGGTGCCTGCGCCCATCTTGGCGGTGCTGCCCAAAAGGACACGCACCTGACCGGTACGGACTTTAGAGAACAGCTCCTTTTTCCGCACTTCGGTGTTGGCTTCATGGATAAAAGCGATCTGGTCGGCAGGCATTCCCTGAGCAATGAGTTTCTGACGAATATCGTCATATACCGTAAAGACCGGTTCCTGCTCCGGCAGAGGCACAGCGCCTTCCAATGCGTGAAGCAGTGGATTATCCAGCGTTTTCGCCGCCTTGCTTGCAGGAGCTTTTGCCTGCGGTGTAGAAATGTCGCAGAACACCAGCTGGGTCAGCTTGTCAGCTTTGCCATCCCGCCAGATCTGCATGATGTTGTCCACGCACTGATTGACCTTTGTGCCAGGTTCATCCGGCAGCATCTGGTTGACGATTCTCTGGTCCAGGCCCAGCTTACGGCCATCCGAGGTAATCTTGAGCATATTGTCCTGGGATGGGTCAACGGTTCCGCTGTGTACCAGCGATGCCCGTTCCGAAAGAGCCTTGACCATTTCCTGCTGATGTTCGGTAGGCTGCGCCACGATGTTGTGGTATTCCACCTCCGGGGTGGGCAGGTTCAGTTGGTCGGCGGTCTTGATGTCCGCCACTTCTTTGAACAGGTTCATCAGCTCCGGCAGATTAAAGAACTTGCTGAATCTCGTTCTTGCCCGGTAGCCGGTGCCTTCCGGTGCCAGCTCCAATGCTGTGACGGTCTCCCCAAATCGGGAAGCCCAGCAGTCGAAGTGGGTCATGTTCAGTTCTTGCAGGCGTTCATACTGAAGGTAACGCTGCATGGTGTAAAGCTCGGTCATGGAGTTGCTGACCGGTGTGCCGGTGGCAAAAATCACGCCACGGTTTCCGGTGATCTCATCCATATAGCGGCACTTGGCAAACATATCGGAGGATTTCTGCGCGTCCGATGTGGAAAGACCAGCCACATTCCGCATTTTTGTGTATAGAAACAGGTTTTTATAGTTGTGGGCCTCGTCCACAAACAAACGGTCCACACCCAGCTGCTCGAAGGTTACCACATCGTCTTTTCGCCCTTCGGCTTGCAGCTTTTCCAGTCTGGCTTCCAGAGACTTTCTGGTACGCTCCAGCTGCTTGACGGTAAAACGCTCGCCGCCACTGGCCTGTACCTCTGCAATCCCCTCAGTGATCTCGTCGATCTGTTCATAGAGAAGCCGTTCCTGACGCTCCCGGCTGATGGGGATACGCTCAAACTGGCTGTGTCCCATGATGATGGCATCATAATCACCCGTCGCAATACGAGCGCAGAACTTCTTTCGGTTATGGGTCTCAAAGTCCTTTTTTGTGGTGACTAAGATATTGGCGGAAGGATAGAGACGCAGAAACTCCGACGCCCACTGCTCGGTCAGATGGTTTGGAACCACAAAGAGAGATTTCTGGCACAAGCCCAGGCGTTTGGCTTCCATCGAAGCAGCTACCATCTCAAAAGTTTTGCCTGCGCCTACTTCATGTGCCAACAGGGTATTTCCTCCATACAGCACATGGGCAATGGCGCTTTTCTGGTGTTCCCGCAGGGTAATGGCCGGGTTCATGCCCCCAAAAGTGATGTGGCTGCCATCATATTCGCGGGGACGGGTAGAGTTCATTTCTTCGTTGTACTGGCGCACCAAAGTCTGGCGGCGCTCCGGGTCTCTCCAGATCCAGTCCCTAAAGGCTTCCCGGATCGCCTGCTGTTTTTGGGCAGCCAGGGTGGTCTCCTTGGCGTTCAGCACGCGGCGCTCTTTTCCGTCTGCGTCCTCTATGGTGTCATAGATACGGACATCTCGCAGGTTCAGGCTGTCCTCCAAAATCTTGTAGGCATTGGCACGGCTGGTTCCGTAGGTGGTATAAGCTGCCACATCGTTGTAGGATACAGAAGATTTCCCCTTGATCTGCCATTCAGCGGTAAAGGACGAATAGTTGACCTCGATACTGCGCTGGAGATAAAACGGGGTGTTGAAGGTCTCATACATAAACTGCTGGATGTACTCTTTGTCGATCCAGGTAGCGCCCAGACGCACCTCAATCTCCGACGCATCCAGGTCTTTGGGCTGGGCGGCGGTAAGAGCTTCCACATTGACTGCATAAACCGGGTCCTGCTGTGCGGCCCGCTGCGCCTGACGCAGTTTGCGGCGTACATTGCCAGAGAGGTATTCATCAGCAGTCACATAATGGGGCGTTCCGTCCTGCTCCAACTGTCCCGGTACACGGAAGATTACGCCTTGCAGCTCTCCGGCCAGTTCTTCTTTTGTTTTTCCGGTAAGCTGGCTCATATAGTCCATATCCACGCAGGCTTTTTCCGAGATGGACACCGCCAGTGCTTCACTTGCCGTATCCACCACAGCCACCGCCTGATGGGGCTTGATGGTCCGCTTGGTGAACATATCTGCCTTGCGTTCCAGCTTTCCGTCCTCGTCGATGACTTCCAGCGCACAGAGCAGGTAATAGGAAGAATCGTCTGCATAGGCCAGACGGTTTGCACGGTCATTGATGAGACCGTATTTGGAAGAAAAGCTGTCATAGAGACTGTTCAGTTCCGCCTGCTTCTCCCGAATGGTGCTGTCCGGAACCGCTGCATCCATCTGAAGGTCGATCAGTTCCTGCACACAATCACGCAGTCCCACAAGACCTTTTACACGGGCTTCGGCGGTGGCGTTGAGGTCAGGGCGCACCATACGGCTGTTTTCCCGGTAGTACACCTGCCCGTCTACAATGGCATAGGAATAGTTCTTCACATTGGGGTCGGCAGGAATGGAGGTGTCAATAGCTTCGCCTTCGCCCAGCTCCGGCAGCTCTGCCTCCTGATAAGTGCCATGAATATACTTCACCGCATCATGCAGCTGGTCGGAAAGCTCCAGTCCCTCGATAGGGTTCACGGTGTAGTCCATACCATGAGCAGTGCTTACCGGCTCCTGTCTGCCCAGCACCATTTCCGGGTGGTCGATAAAATACCGGTTGATGGCAAATCCGTCCTCCGTCTGTCCGGTTTGAGTCCATTCCGGCACGATGTCCAGCGGGCGGTCCCGCTTTTGGAGGAAGATGATGTCCGATACCACCTCGGCACCGGCATTCTTTTTGAACGCGTCATTAGGCAGACGGATAGCTCCCAGCAGCTCGGCACGCTGGGCAAGATAGCGGCGCACGGTGGAATCCTTGGCGTCCATGGTATATCGAGAGGTCACAAAAGCTACCACGCCGCCGGGACGCACCTGATCCAGTGCTTTGGCAAAAAAATAGTTATGAATACTGAAATTCAGCTTGTTGTAGGCTTTGTCGTTGACCTGATACTGACCGAACGGCACATTGCCGATGGCAAGGTCAAAGAAGTCACGCCTGTCGGTGGTCTCAAAGCCGCCTACTGTGATGTCCGCCTTGGGATAGAGCTGCTTTGCGATGCGCCCGGAAACAGGGTCCAGCTCCACGCCGTACAGACGGCTGTTTCGCATTTTCTCCGGCAGCATACCAAAGAAATTGCCCACACCCATAGACGGCTCCAGAATATTTCCGGTCTCAAATCCCATACGGTCCACCGCTTCATAGATGGCCTGAATGACCGTAGGGCTGGTGTAATGGGCGTTGAGGGTAGAGCTTCTGGCGGCGGCATATTCCTCCGGGGTCAGCAGTTCTTTTAGCTGGGCATACTCTAAAGCCCATGCCGGTTTCTCCGGGTCAAACGCATCAGAGAGACCGCCCCAGCCCACATATCGAGAAAGAACCTCCTGCTGTTCGGGGCTTGCCTGCTGTCCGGCAGCTTCCAGCTCTTTCAGCAAACGAATCGCATTGACATTTGCCTGGAACTTGGCTTTCGGACCGCCTTCGCCCAAATGCTCATCGGTAATGCGGAAGTTTTTTGCATTGCGGCGCAGGTTAGCCTTGTATTCCTCATAAGATGCTTCCTCGGCAGCTTTGGCATTGGGAAAGGTCTGCCACTGGCCATTGACCTGAATGGAAACCGGGTGTTCGTCCAGCACTTCCTCAAAGGTTTTCTCCGGCTCTGTCACAGGCGCTGGTGGCTCCGGCTCCTCGATATGCAGTCGTTCCACCACCACATCATAAGGCAGATTGTTCTTATCGCCCGGATAGACGGCCATGGTCTCGGAATGGAAGGTCGGGGATTCGGTAGCCGGTTGGGGCTGTTCCTGTCCAAAACCGTCCTGCTGACGGGCATACATCCCGCGCAGCAAAGGCGCAACCTCATCCCAGCGGAAATACAGCATAGCCAGACGCTTTTCCTCTGCATCCATGACTTCCAGTTCTATGCCCTGTGCCGTGGTACGGTAATCGGCAATATCGCCGGTCTCCAGATTCAGTGTCTCGATCTCACCGGAATAGGCTCTGCTCAGCCAGTAGGCGATCTCGCTGTTGCTCCTGCCGGATTGCAGCAGCGTGGAAATCTGCTTTTTATCCGCTTCATCCATCAGTCCATGAGCCAATACATCCCGCAAGTCCTGATCTGCCTTGTCCGGGTCAATAGGAAGAAACTCGGTATAGTAAGCATTGCGGCGGTCTGCCCGAAGCAGCTGCTCGAACTGTTCTTTGCGCTCTGCCCGGTAGATGGGATATACCATCCCGGTGGGCAGAAGCTGTACGGTGTCCTCCCGCAGCTCGGTGATCTGATAGGCGTCATCCTCGATATACACGGTATCGCCCACGGCATAGACCGGGGCGGCTGGGTCATAGGAGGTTCTTTGCGGAATTGGGCGGCGAACTGCGTCATATTCCTCATCGGAAATGGAAACTTCGGAAGTCTGCTCTGTCTCGGCATCTGCGATCTGCTCTGCATCTGACATCACCTGTTGGATAAACGGGGCATTGTCCAGTTTTTCCGGGTCTGTCACCTGTCCGTTGACGATCCCTCTTTCTTCCAGAGCTTCCCGGATGGCGATTGGGTCGATGTCGTCAAAACGGTCCTGTTCTTCTTCGGTATAGAACCGGTCCTCCTGAATGAGCTGGGCAAGCCTGCGCTGTACCTTCGGCCAGGGCAGCTGCGTTTCCTCCGGGCTGCCGGCACGGACAACGAACAGGCTGTTGCTGTTACTGCCGCCGTATTCCTGAGCCAGCCATGCGGCGGTATCTTTTTCTCTTGCATGGTCTTTCATATAGCGGACAACAGCGTGTTTACTCTCGATATTGCCGTTCCATGCACAAAGGGCAGTATCAATATCTTCCTGAGAAAGAGGGCGCAGAAGTTCATGGAGCTTTGGATAGGTTTCGTCGATCACTTCCCGGTGCAGACGCTGACGGAACTCCGGCACATCCGAATAGAGTCGGATCAGCTCCATATCCTTAGAACCAAGGACTGCACGGCGCACAGCGGCATTACCCTCGATGACAGCATTTTCACGGTCAGAATGCCCGCAGGCATTGCGGTATGCGGTATCCTCAGAAATGGCGGCAGTCACCACAGGCTTATACTGCTCAAACTGCTCCCCAAGGGTAGGCTTTGGTGTTTCTTCATCCATCTCCGGCTGCTGGGCTTGAATGGCATCTTCTTCGGCCAGTTCCTGTTCAGACTGGATCTTGTCATACTGTGCCTGTTCCTGTTCGGTAAGATAGCGGTCTTTCTGGACAAGTGAGGTAATGCGCTTGGCAACCTTTTCCCAGTTCAAGTGAACATCCGGGCAGTCCTGCTTTTTATAGTGCAGTCCTTTCCCATCGTGATCTTCGCCGCTGTGTGTTGCGCCGGACAGGGCATGAGAGCGTCCGCCAATGCCATACTCGTCTTTGAGGAATCTCACTTTCTCCTTATCCGTATGGTTTGCCATGAAGAACGCATAGATACGGCCTTTTCCTCCGGCGAAACTGCTTCCGCCGGTCATGGCGGCGTCGATCTCATCCTCGGTAATAAAGTGCTGGACGGTTGGCACTTTGGAAAGCTCTGAAGAAAAGGTCCTGCGGGGCAGGTCAAGGTCCTTCAGGTTCTCCCAGATCTCCCTCGGTCTATGATAGTGAAAACGCAACAGGTCACGGTCCTGCTGATAGGCAGTCCAGAAGGCAGCGTATTCTTCCTTGAGGGTCTGGCGGAAAGCCGGGTCACTCAGCTGCTCCGTCAGGCGGCGGGTCTCCTCCGGGAAACCATTGCCTTTGATCTCTGACAGGCAGGACAAATATCCGGCTTTTCTGGCGTCCTCACTGAGATCGTGATACAGATGCCAGAGCTTTTCCGAGAGGAGGGAGCGTTCATAGCCTGCCGCTTCTGCAAGCTCCACATTGGAGGCAAACTGACCACTTTCCAAAAGCTCCCCGATACGCTCTGCGGCGCTCTCCCAGGAAATGACCTGGGCAGACCTGTCATAACGGACAGACTTCCCATGTGAAAGATGGATACCATCCTCGGCATACCATGCGCTCACACTGCCAAGGCCATTGCCGCCGTGGTACAGCGTTTTCAGTATCTCGGCAATCTCAGCGGTGGTTTTCTGCTTTTCAAAGGCTGCAACCACACGCTCCCTTTGACGGTCTGTATTGCCGCCCAAACGCAGCACATGGTCGATGTCATTTTGGGCAAAAGAAAAAGCAGAGGATGTATGCGCTACATTCTCTGCTTCATCTATGGATTGGATCTGTTCCGCTTCGGAGAGGAACAGGTTTAGGGTCAGCTGTTGATAAGCTCCGCCATCAGGATTTCCTCGGCCTGAGCTTTGCAGGTGTTCATCAGCCCCACCCACTTCATGGGATCGCTGGCTTTCAGTTCCTCGGTGGCTCCCGCTTCCTTCGCCAGCTGGGGCATCATCTGCTCCAGTCTGCTCTGGGCGGTCTCGTCGATCTCCAGAAGGTGCGGGTACAGCTTCTCGCTCAGCAACATCTGGTTGTAGAGGATGGGACGATGTTCCTTCAGGTAGGTTTTCCTCATCCTGCCGTACTTGCCCAGGGGTTTCTCCGGCTGCTGGCTCAGCTTCAGGTCGGGAATCAGATAGTCTCCGTTCTGGATATAGGTCATGGGATTGTTCATCTTGTTTGCTCCTTTCTTGGTTGGCTTCGCGCTCTGCATTTCGGACGGTAACGCCGATCTGCCGCAGCACCTGCTGGTTGATCTGGCTGACCGCTGTTCCCAGCGCCCCGATGGTGGACGGGGTGTTGAAATCAAAGATCGCCATGAAATCTTCGTGGTCGAAGTAGCGTTCCGGCTCCAGTCCACAGCGGGACATCAAAGCGTAAGTGATACTGACGGTGGCTGCTGCCTTGAACTGTACTCCGATGTTAAACTCATCATATTCCTCCAAAAAGGAACCGTCAACGATATAGAAGAAGTCCTGCTGATGCTCCGTCCAGTATTCCTCAGCCAGTTTTCCGGCTACCTCGGTGAGCTGTCCGGCAAGGTCATCACCGGAAACATCATAGGTGCGCTCCAGCATGGCCTGCACGGAATCCAGATGGCGCTCCTCCAGCTGCCACAGCCAGGGAGTGCGGGAATGTTCACGGGTTCCGGTGTCGGAAATGTCAAAGACATAACGCAGGCGAGGTCTGTCCCCGGAATCGTCCACCAGAGCGATCCCTTTGGAACCGCGCCTTACATACCGGCCCATCTTTTCATTCCACAAATCGTACTCCGCACAGGCGGTGGCGTCCGGTCGCTGGGCATAGATCATCAGCTGCTCATGGAACGGGTACTTGTAAAGGCGGGAAGCAGTGGTGAGAAACCCTGCCCATTCCTGCCAGCTCCCCGTGAGCTGCGTTGCCACCTTGTCCGCCATCTGTGCATATAGTTCAGCTTTGGTTGGCATAGTGTTCTGTCCTCCTTTCGGTTTTTGGGTAAAAGATGGGGTAGCATATTGCCACCCCATCCCTGCGATTATGGTGTTTACTGGTCAAAATCCGGGTACAACTCCAGCTCGGCAAACTCGGCATCACTCATGGCCTGGAGCTTGCCCAGTGCGCTGTCTGTCAACTCCCGCAGCTCGGTTTCCTCCGGGGCCAGCTCGCCGCGCATCTCACGCAGGCTGTCGATCAATCCGGTGCGGCTACCGGTATTGTAAATGCACATCAGGTTCATTTCCTCAAAAGTAAAGTTTCCCATATCAAATCTCCCTTTCCGCACTCTTTTTGGGCGCTGTCTTTTTGTGTTCTGCCTTGGGCTGGCTTTTCAGCTGCTCCATGACGGACTTTTTCTTATCCCGTTCCTCCCGATGAACGGCATCAGCCAAGTCCATGAGGGAGATAGGCTGACCGCTTCGAGCCTGCTGTTCCAGCTCTGCCACCGTAGGCTCTTTTGCGCCATTGTTGATGATACCGTCGATCATGCCGTAATCGTCCTCCACGGCCATCTCCGCATTTTTCAGCGGATTTTCCGGCAGGAATCCGGGGATCTGGGTAAAACCAACACTGTCACAGTAATGACAGGATACCTTACCATCCTGCTTGATCGCAACGATGTCACTGACACTCATAGAAGGACTGTGAAAATCCGCCGGTTTTTGCAGATTAAACTGCTCATATAGTTTTTCCAGCTGCTCCGGTACCGTGCCAGACTCCCTCAGCGGAGCAGTGTAAATGAGATCATAATTGCTACGGTCTATGGAAATGTCATGGGACTTTAGCCAGTCCAGATTCATAAAGCGCACATTCTGCGGATCGTCACGGCTCACCTGATAGATGGCAAAGCAATCTCTGTTCTGGGATAGAAATGCCTGTTCGCGTTCCTGCTGATGTTCCTGACGCTCCATGACCTTTTCGTGGAACTGAGGGCTTTTCTCCCATTCCTCACGGTCCACGCCAAAAAGACCGCCATGATCCATGATTTCCTGCGGGTCAAACACCATGCTCTCCGTATTGTCCTCATGCAGCACATAGACGGTCAAACCGGCGGCATCCAGTTCCAGCGCCCGTTCTCTGGTAACAGGGAGCATCCCATCATAGGAGTAGCCGTATTCCTGCATATCTGGTGTGGAGACCTGCTCATCCGGCATGGGGTATTCATCCAGTGCCTGCTCCTGTGCTTCCGGCAGCTGGGAAGAAGCAGCCATCTGACTGGCCTCTGCCTGCATCTGCTGGTAGGCAGCTTCCTGCAAGGTCTCAATCATGGACAACGGTGCGTATTTTACCGAGTCTCTGCCCAAATCGTTGTCATCACAAATCTGGAGAACTGCCTTCATGCGGGAAATCTCCGGCATATCCAGCTGACCACCATCCAGCTCTTTCATGGACGCGGCATCGTAAAGGGTATAGTCCCAGCCGCTGTCACAGGGCTGGATATGAAGATAGGTGGCATTGTCGATCAGAAACAAAGCCTCCTGCTGATTGGCGTCTGCCCCCAGCACTTCCATTTCTGGCATTGCCGCAGCCAGTTCCTTTACCGCTTTTTGCACCAGAGGATTATCACGGTAATAGTCGATTGCCTGGATGGTGTCCAGGTCAATGGTCTGGCCGGTCAAAATCGGAAAAGGTCCTTCATAGTCGCTTCCGTCTTTCAGCTCAAAACCAATGCCCTTGATCCCGTTCATTCGTTCTGCCGGAATCTCCTGATAAATGCGGATTGCTTCCTCCAAAGACAGGTTATCGTGGTATTCTCCGAGGTTTGGAAATTCCATGCACTCTGCTACATAGTAGGTCAGATCGCCGGTCTGCTGTCTATCAGATACCTTAGCGGCATCTTCTGGCTGCTCTATCGGGGCGGGTTCCGGCTCTACCTTTGCATGAGGGTCGATTCCGCGCTCTTTGCAGATTTCCTTATAGTGGCGCTCAATGTCGGAGATCAAAGTGCCGGAGGTTTTGTTGATGGTCTCCAAACTGGCTCTCAACTCTTTCAGTTCCTTGCCCTGACTCCAACTGGCAATATAGCCAAAGCTGTTTTCTCCTGTCTCGATGCCAAAATATTTGCAGACTGCATAGGAGATGCTTTCAGCCTCCACTTCCTCCGTGTGGCGATCTTTCCTCTGTTCTTGCAAAAACTGGGTGAGGGTAGAAAAGCCGCCAACAAAATTCAGCCCTTCTTCCTCGGTCAGCATCAGGCGTCCATCTTCCGCCAGCTCCAGCGGCTCTGTCAGCAGAACGGAACCTGCATGGTTTACAACCACTTGTTCTTCTACACAGACCGGCTCTCCGGGGTCGTAGTCAGAACCGCGCAGGTCATAGCAATAAACGCCCTCCGGCAGATTATCACGGACAATCCGCCCATTGGAGAACAGACCGGGTTTATCAAACAGCTCGATCTCCTGATATTGCTCGTCATTGGCAATCTGAATCTTTTTCTGATTGTGGAGCTTGCTGTGGGCAATCTCGTGTACTGTGGCCGAAACCGTCTGCACCTCACTCATGCCCTGACGAATGGCGATTTTCTGATGATCGGCAGAAAAATAGCCGTCCGTATCAGCAGCCATTGCTTCAAAAGTAATCGGCACCGGTGCGCTGCGGCGCAGGGCCTCCATGAATGCCTCATAATTTGGCACATTGCCGGAAAGGGATGATGCAAGCTCCGGCAAAGGTTTCCCGTCGGTCTGGCTCACATCAAAGACCTTGACCGGACGAAACATGGGGATTTCGATTTCTTTTTCCTCTGTGACGATCTTTCCGTCTTTATCCAGAATCGGAGCCTTGGTATCCGGGTCCAGCTTCTGCTCCTCGATTTTCTTCTTATACGGTGTTGGGGCAATGATGGTAATGCCATGCTCGCCCTTTTTTACATGACGCTCAAACTGGTCTTTCCACTTATTGTATCCGGCTACCAATGTGGCGTCCGGCTTCTGCATATAGATGAGCATGGTGTTGTTTACCGAATAGCGGTGGAAGCGGGACATGACGGACAGATAGCGCATATACTTTTCACTCTCAAACAGTTCTTTGATGCCCTGCTCGATGCCATCTGTGATTTCCCTTAGCCGTTCTCGGTTGGTGGGTTTGTTCTCAGCCATGATTTTCAATCTCCTTTCCAAGTGTGTGATTTCTGCTGTGTGTTCTGCAATCCATGCCTTTTGTTCTTCTTCACTTTCATAAAGAAAAAGGTCCAGCAGGTACTCTACATAGGTTTTCTTCTGGATTGCTTCCACAAAGCGGGGGTGCGGTTCTTCCTCCGGTGTCCTGGGAGAACGGTCGGCTTCCCATTTTTTCAGCAGATAGTAGTAATCGGACAGTACACGGTAACAGCGCTGTCGATCCTCCCGAAACTTCTGTGCCTCGGTTTTTTGCCGGACATATCTCCTGCGGGGCGGGGCCTGACTGTCATAGATCAGGCCAAAGTCCTGTGCCAGTTTCTCCGCCGCTTCTTTTGGGGAGAGGTCAAAGAGCTTTGCGGTAAAGTCGATCACATCCCCATCTTCACCGCAGCCAAAGCAGTGGAATCGCTGGTCTACCTTCATGCTGGGGTTCTTATCATCGTGAAAGGGACAGCAGGCCATGCCATTTCGCCTGACTTTTATCCCGTAAAACTCTGCCGCTTCTCTGGTGCTGACCGACTGCTTGACCGCTTCAAATACATTCTCTGCCATGTGCCTTTAACTGCCGGACTTTTTCACAGGGGGCTGGTATCCGGCGGCTTTCGCACGCTCACTGGCAGCTTTGCGACGCTCGGCGCTGTATGGCTCCCGGACTGATACACACCGCTTGGGGACGGTAAAGTTATGGGCGTCCTTTCGGGTGATCTGGTCGGGGTGCTTTTTTGCCAGCAGTTCCAGCTTCTCCATCAGACGGGGATCGTGGGTGTAGACCTCAGCCATTGGTTCTGCCTGGTTATAGAGGAGAATGGTTTCCCGTTCCACTAAAGAGAGCTTCATCGGCTGCCTCCTTTCCGCTGGTCAAATTCCAGCTTGAAGTTGGCATACTGTCCATCGTCCTCCAAAACCACAGTGGCATCGTAGGTCTTGCCGGTTTTCTCCGAATATAGCCCCGTCACACGGACACAGCCATCGTTCAGCAGCGCAGACACCACAGCTTTGGTCGGCTGTTTTTTCTTGGCAGCCCACCATTTGTTGTTTTTCCAGATTGCAAATTTGCAAGAATCATTCTGACAGAAGAAGCCTTTTTGCAGTTCTGCAACTTCACCGCCGCAGCGAGGGCATTTGCCCACCACCTCACGGGGCGGAGTGAACAGGTACTCAGTTCCCTTGATGACCTGATAAGTCCCCACCAGATCTTTCAGCATGGTGCTGATCCCGTCCAAAAACTCCTCTGGGGCAAGCTGCCCGCGCTCGATCTCGCCCAGTCGGTACTCCCACTCGGCAGTCAGAAGCGGCGATTGCAGTTGTTCCGGCAGCACTGTGATAAGGGAAACTGCATCGTGGGAAGGGAGAAGCTGCACCGTTTTCCTGCTCTTTTTTCGTTCCAGAAAACCGGCAGATACCAGCTTTTCCAAAATACCGGCACGGGTGGCCGGTGTCCCCAGACCTTTTCGCTCGGCATCCTCCGGCATATCCTCTTTTCCGGCAGTCTCCATCGCGGACAATAGGGTGTCCTCCGTAAAGTGCTGAGGCGGACTGCTTTTGCCTTCTTTGACGATTGCCGCAGAAACCGAAAGGGTCTGTCCTTCGGTCAGCTCCGGCAGGGCTTTCTCTACGCCCTCTTTTTTCGGCTCTGTATCCTTCATTTTGGCACGATAAGCGTCCTCCAGTGCTTTCCATCCGGGGTGCTTCACCGTTTTTCCTTTTGTGGTAAACTCCCCACCGGCACACGCTGCAATCACAACGGTTTCCGAATAGATATGGGGCTGGGCTACGGCGCACATCAGACGCAGGGCCACCAGCTCCAGCACCGCTTTTTCTCCCGCAGGAAGGGCAGAAAGGTCTGCATCCTTGAGATTTCTGGTAGGGATTACTGCGTGGTGGTCGGTTACTTTCTTATCGTTGATTACCGTCTGCGGATCACAGGTAATGGCGATTCCTTTGCGAAACGGCATAGCATTGGCAACCAGATTCACCAGCACCGGCAGGCTGTCTGCCATATCACCGGTCAGATAGCGGCTGTCAGTACGGGGATAGGTGCAGAGCTTCTTTTCATACAGGCTTTGCAGATAGTCCAGGGTCTGCTGGGCTGTAAATCCAAGCAGGCGGTTGGCATCTCTTTGCAGAGTAGTCAGGTCATAGAGGGCAGGCGGCTTTTCGGACTTTTCCTTGCACTCCACCTTTTTGATTGTGACATTTACACCCTGACAGGCTTCTTTCAGCTGCTCAGCAGCAGCCTTATCCGCCATGCGCTCCCCGGATACGGTAAGACCGGGCAGCTCCAGCGCCACGGTATAAAAGGGAATCGGCTGAAAGGTGTCGATCTCAGCTTCTCGCTGAACAATAAGCGCCAGCGTCGGGGACATCACGCGCCCGATGTTGAGGGTTCGGTGATACAGCACGGAAAAAAGCCTTGTCGCATTGATTCCCACCAGCCAGTCGGCCTTGGCACGGCAGAGGGCAGCATCCCGAAGTCCGTCATAGTCCGCACCGGGGCGCAGGTTTGCAAAGCCTTCCCTTATGGCGGAGTCCTCCATCGAAGAAATCCAGAGCCTTTTCA
>OQVZ01000277.1_pt1 | contig 19432 bp, 8 predicted proteins | sample 1691571 | NCBI WGS metagenome assembly OQVZ01 (sample SAMN03418261, study PRJEB22391) | human gut metagenome | biome: human-gut; feature: organic feature; material: feces | host: Homo sapiens | place: Tanzania | collected 2013-01
AAATACTCAAATCCGAGAAATAAATCGCGTTAAAATACTCAAATCCGAGAAATAAATCGCACTAAAATACTCAAATCCGAGAAATAAATCACACTAAAATACTCAAATCCGAGAAATAATCTGCGGCATCTGCGATATCTGCGTGACAAGAAATAAAAAAGTCTGCCAGCATCACTGCTCGCAGACTTCTTTTTTCATTAACCGAACCTAAAATTACATCTATTTTTCAAGATATGCAATAAAATGCAAATGATAAACCTAAATATAAACCTTTACCTTGATGAAAACTATTTCTACCTATTTTTGTCTATATACGCACTGCAAAATGCGCTGTCATTATGTTGAGAAACGAATTTAATCTTAACGCCTTACTCAGAATCTGTGGATTCATTATCGAACCCTCTATTCATTGTTGCAATCAGCGTGCCAAATATAGGTAAAATCATGATTCTGTTGATTTTCAGATGGTTATCTGTTTCGTGCCATAAAACGGACCTGTGGAAATTGGGGAAATAGTGTGGAACTATTCCCCAAAAAGTTGGGGAATAGAAAAGCATTATTATTAATATTATATAAAAAACATAATTCAAAAATACATATTTGCCCTTAAAGACTTATCTTTGCAGAATAAACTAAGAATCCACTTGAATTAGTGGGTTCCAGAATCATATGGCGCACGTTGTTATTACAATAGCTCAGAATATGATTATTTATCTACAAAATTATGGAAAAGTGGATTAGATAGTTAATATAAAACGAGAAGACAATGAAAAAGTTAGCAATTATCAGTTGTGTATTAATGCTTATCATTAATTGTTGTACACAAAAAAAAGAAAAAGCAGAAATAGTCGTAGAAAAATACTATGACAAATCCTATATTTGTCATGTACAAAAACAGAATATTCCTACGTCTATTTACTTTTCCTTTTCGTACGAGAGGAAAAACACTCTATGTATTGGTATCTTGTCAAGAGATGAATTTGAATATTGGACAAGAAAAAAAAGAGTCTTTAGAAACGTAAAAATCCCCCATGGAGAAGAAACTTTGCATCAATTAGATTTGTGTCTAAAGCATGCGGCAAATTTATATCCAATAAAAAATATAAAATACATTTTTGGTGATACTTTCGTGTTTGCTGATTACGCTCTATTGGATGCAAAAAAAATAGACTACCATTCATTTGATTATTATGTTGACTATTGCCATGCTGTAGATCATACCTTATGTAATACTCCCCTTTATGAGAAAATGAACAAATTGTTGTATAAATATGGTTTGACTATAGATACTATTAAGGCAGAAGGTGATAGTCGTAAATATTTTGCTGTTTCAAGAAAAAAAATAAAAGATAAATGCAATATAAACAAGGCCACATTTATACCAGATAGTGTATTGGTTACTCCAATAACTATATACATAAAACAACGAGAAGGCATGCTATGAGCAACCCTGGAGGAAATAACATCCTGTTTTTCTCTCATCTGATTGTAGAAGAAAGATACAAATAATCCCTCAATGAGGGATGTATTTAAGCATTTTTATCCCTCATTGGGGGATTTTTGCACATGATGCTATCTCCGTATGTAACAAAATCTATCCCATTGCAGCGGTGTTTGCCTTGACTTTTGGATAAAATTAACTGTTGTTAGCCTTGACTTTTGGATAAAAGTTGTATCTTTGCACTGAAATAGATATGCTTAATAATAACATCAAGCGATATGAAGGTATTCAATACGACAGGTAAGTGCATCCCATCCATGCACTATATGGTTGACATCAGCCGTCAGGTGGAGGCTGCTGCCAAATTGGTGCGCCGTGGCAATTTCTTTTGCATCAACAGAGGCCGTCAGTATGGCAAGACCACGACTTTGGCTCTCCTCAAGAAAAAGCTTGAGGGAGAAGGGTATGCTGTGTTCTCCTTGAGCTTCGAGGGGCTTGGGGATAGTGCATTCAGGAGTGATGAGACCCTAATGTTTGCATCCTTGTTGCTGATGAATGATAGTGTGGAATGGGATGAGGTTCAGAATTTGTCCGATTCTTCTAAAGAAGTCCTCAGGCTATCTGTTTCGAGTGAAGACAAGACGATGGACAGTCTGTCTTTTAACAGAACGGTTTCTAAAATGTCAAAAACAGATAAGATAGTTCTTTTGATAGATGAAGTGGATGCTGCGGGCAATCATATAGAGTTCATTCATTTCCTGGGACTTCTTCGCAACATGTACCTTAAGCGTGATGAACGCCCTACTTTCCAGTCGGTTATCCTCGCAGGCGTCTATGATGTCAAGAACTTGAAATTGAAACTCCGTCCGGAAGAGCAGCATCAGTACAATTCGCCTTGGAACATTGCTGTGACTTTTGATGCTAACATGAGCCTACCTGCCGATGGCATCGCAGGGATGCTGGCAGAATATAAGGCAGACCATCATATTAGTTTTGATGAACATTTCGTAGGTCAGATGATTTATGACTATACTTCGGGTTATCCATTCTTGGTGAGCCGCATCTGTCAAATCATGGATGAGGGTGGTCTTACCTGGGACAGGGAAGGTGTATTGGCGTCGGTGAACCATCTCCTGAAGGAGCATAATACCCTGTTTGACGATATGGAGAAGAAGGTGAGCCAGTTCCCTACTCTTGCGGAAACGTTGAAGGCGATTATCTTTGGTGGCAAACGGGTTTCGTTCAATTATTATGACAGGGACCTCAATATCGCTATCATGTTTAATTTTGTCAAGGAGTACCAAGGTGCTACCCTTATTTATTGCCGTATCTTCGAGACTTGGCTTTATAATCTCTTTATTTCCAATGCCAAGGATACTTCCATCTATCAGCAAGGTGAGTATGACAAGCCTCGTTTTGTGCATGATGGTTATCTTGACATGCGCCTCCTCTTGGAGCGTTTCTGCGTGCATTTCAATGAGATTTATCGTCCGGGACATGATGATGAGTTTGTTGAGAACAATGGTCGTCAGATATTCCTGACTTATCTTCGCCCTGTCATCAATGGCATCGGCAACTATTATTGTGAGGCACAGACTCGCGACTTGACTCGTACTGATGTCATCATCGACTATCTGGGTCAGCAATATGTGGTGGAGCTGAAGATCTGGCGAGGCGAAGCCTACAATGAGCGAGGCGAGCTACAACTCAGCGAATATCTCGACTATTACCATTTGCAGACAGGCTATATGCTCAGTTTCTGCTTCAACAAGAACAAACAGCCTGGTTTGCATGAGGTGGTAATAGGAGACAAGAAATTGTATGAGGTGGTAGTGTGATATACCAATTTGCGGGCACTGACACATACAGAGAGCTTGGCAACATACTCTTCCAAGGTCTCCACATTATTAATATATATAGCAAGATGAAGTTCTTCCTGGCGGAGCTTCAATAACGGAGTCTCGATTCTTGCTTCTTTTTGTACCAGCATAGATTGAGGGATGAATTTAAGCATTTTTATCCCTCATTGGGGGATTTTTGCACATGATGCCATCTCCATATTTAATAGAATCTATCCCATTGCAGCAGCGTTTGCCTTGACTTTTGGATAAAAAACCGTCATTTTAGCCTTGACTTTTGGATAAAATTAACTGTTGTTTGCCTTGACTTTTGGATAAAAGTTGTATCTTTGCACTGAAAATCAATAAATTACATAAAATGACATATTACAAGCGAAATATAGATAAAAAACTCATGGAGTGGAAGGCTTCTCAAAGAAGAAAGCCGTTGCTGATACGTGGTGCCAGACAAGTAGGAAAATCTTCTGCTGTGCGCCGAAATTATATCATTTTTATGGTAAAAACGTATATTTCTCTGCTGCTTTGTGCCTGTTGTCAGATTGTTTCTGCACAAGCTAGGACGGGTGATCCCTTATATGACTTGCTCAGAAATGAGATGACATATTACTATCAACATTTGAGTCAAGATTCTGTGCCTGTACAATTCATATCGTTCGGTGCACTGGATGAGAAAACCATCAGCATCGACAGCGACATGGGATGTGCTACTATGCATGAAACGAATGGGCGCAGATTCTGCCCTAAGATTTTGTTTGGCACGCTGAATGACGGAAAGGGGCTAAATCGTTTTGATTATAAGGAAGCTGAATGGATGGACAGTCAGATGCAGATGACAGATCTGCCTTATGAAAACGATACGAAAGTTATCAAGTCTGTAATCTGGAATGCCTTGAGCAGAATATATCGTGGGCAAATGGCTATATGACAAAAGACGAAAAAGAAATCCATACAAATGCCACTCGTTGCAAAAGATTATGCAGCAGTACATTACGAAGAACCGCTTACCGAGGTGTCTTTCGATAAGGAATATTGGAAGCAACTTTTGAATAAAACTACAGCTGTACAAGCACGCAAAATGCCAGAAGCCCATTGTTTGGCACACATTGAAGGTCTGAATCAAAGACGATATATTATCGATTCAGAGGGTACAGCCGTCGTGAGCAACAGACAGTCGTTCGTCTTGGCGATTCGTGCGTCGGTTAAGGATTTCAGAGGTGTGGAAATTGCATTAGATAAGGAATATTTCGCCTACAAGACATCAGAACTACCTGATCAAGAAACACTTGCCCACGATATGGAGGTTTTGGTTCAACGGACTTTTGCACTAAGCAAGGCACCGATGGCTGAAGCATATAGCGGTCCTGTGATTCTGTCGGGAAATTCAAGTGCTGTCTTTTTCCATGAGGTGTTTGGACACAGACTGGAACGTCAAGACTCTGAATTTGCATCCATGAGGGGGAATCAAGTGTTACCTACAGATTTCACAGTCACATGCAACCCTCAGCAACAATATTTAGGTGGAACTCCACTGGCTGGCTATTATCGGTATGATGACGAGGGATCGATGGGGCAGAAGGTGGAATGTGTAAAAGATGGAAAGATGGCGAACATGTTGTCATGTCTGTCACAGCAAGCTGTCACCAACGGGCACGGCCGTTCTTTGTTTGGAAATGATCCTGCCCCAAGACAATCAAACCTAATAGTGGAGACTTCTCATCCCTATACGGAAACAGAACTGCGCAAGATGCTCATCAATGAATTGAAACGACTAAAGAAGGACTATGGTTATTACATCAAGAGCGTCAGCAATGGATGGACAACACTCAGGAGTAGTGCTAAGGTAGCTTCTTCTTTCAATATTTTTCCTGTGGAGACCTACAGAATTTATACTGACGGAAGGGCAGACGAACTAGTTCGTGGCGTGTCGCTCATCGGTACACCGTTATCCGCCTTTAGCAACATCAAGGCAGCAGGGGGGAAAGTAGAAGTGTTCAACGGCCGATGTGGCTCTGGGTCAGGATGGATTCCTGTGTCAAGCTGTTCACCGATGGTCTATGTGTCGCAGATTGAAACCCAAGTTATTGATTATGGTGAGGGATGGACGGATACATTTCCTCATCTTGACTTCCAAACTTTGGCTGAGAATGGGACGCAGGATGCCGACTCCGTCATTTTTAAGGCGATGAAGGATGAGATAGATAAGGGTATGACATCAGAAATCAACGGACAGCACCCGATGTTCCTGGATTATTATGTACGTCGTCAGGCTACGACCAAGATTGTTTCGTCGTTGGGAAGTTGTCTGAAATACGAACCAGAAGGCGTGAAGAACTCTGGACTGGTTCAGGTTATTGCCGGTAACAGAATGCAGACCTCTTATAGCGGTAATACATTGGGGCGACCATTTCTTCTGCCTGATGAAATATGCTATTACCATCTGCGAAGCGAATTAAGCCAGCGTACGGCGATACAATTCCGCAACGCTACAGATTGGTTGGTTAATAATCAGAGCGAAGTCAGAGCAGACAGTTTGCCAGAATGGTTGGAATTGCCAGGCAGAACAGTCATCGAGTCATCAGCACTTGACGGATGGCAGGAAGATGCAGAATTGTTGAAGGTGCTGGCGAATAAGTTGTCGGAAGTTTTGGGTACATATTCAGAGTTTACTTCATCACGTGTGGAAATAGAGCAAAAGTATATCGACTGTTACCGCGTCACATCTGAAGGACTGAAAATGAGAACGCCATTCAGGCAAATTAAGCTTCTCTTGTTTGCTGATTTACCGATGGCGAACGGAACAAAACTGAATGTGATTGATGGCTATGGATCCATTTGTGATGTGGCCGATTTGCCACCGACTGATTCGCTCATTGCTTTCGTGAAGAGAACGGCAGAATTCAATATTACTCAATGCAAAGCAACACGTTGTGATGACTTGGAATATATGGGGCCTGTGTTGTACGAAGGCTCTGCTGCAAATGTGTTCCTTCAAGAGAATACTTATAATAAGACGCTCTCAACATATATCCACACCCACTTTAATCTGAACAAGAGAGAATATGATAATACCTATCAAAAAATAGGCAAGAAGGTCGTCAGCAATCATATTTCTCTAACTCAGTTGAGTAATGATTCCGTGTTTGATGGACACCGACTGTTGCGCTACAGACATTATGATGCAGATGGGGTTCGTCCCCAGACAGTAGAATTGATACGTGATGGAATCTTACTTAGGCAGTTATCGGGACGTGTTCCTTCACCAGGAGCCAAGACTTCTACTGGTAACGAGTCATTTAGAGAAATGCAAGCACCAACATGGCCAACCATGTTCGAAAGTGGCGTGATGCGTATTGATTGCAAAAAAACTATGTCCCGCAGGAAGTTGCAGAAGAAACTTTGCGTCCTAGCTCGTCAACAAGGATTGCCTTACGCTTATATTTTGAAAGGTAGATCAGTTCTGATGCGTGTTGATACAAAGACTGGAAAAGAAGAACTAATGCAGCAGCGATGTAGCGACCAGCCGTCCATGCTGGAACTGATGGGTGACGTGATGGCATCGAAAGAGATGACAGCGGAGCCGGGGACTTCTGTCATTCATCCACAAGCCATCCTGCTGCCGATGGCAGATCTCTCGTTTGAAGACCTGAGAACAACTGCTCTGTGTGAATGGTTCTTAGAATTGAGACATTGATAGAGGTATGGAGATGAAGGTGGCAACACCATAAAAAACAAATAGGTTCTATTGGCGTCCCGCCGGATGTAAAACAAGAACGCAAGCCCGCTAGGCGTCCCGCCGGATTTGAAATCCGGCGTTAAAAAATGTCCTAACCTATTTAGGCTCTGCGGATTTGAAATCCGCAGCAAAGGAGAATGCATTTCCTTTTGTTGGGGGATTACAAATCCCCCGGTTTAATAGGTCGAACCTTTTTTTACGGCGGATTGCAAATCCGCCGGGACGCCTAGCGGGAGACTTTATGGAACTCAAATCCGCCGGGACGCCATTCCTGCTTTAGGGGGCATCGCCACGACCGCCAGGTCGAGTTTCCGTTTAAAATCCGTAAGTAATCCGAGGAAGGCGGTTAAGGTTCCGTTGATTCCGCGTAATCCGATGAATAATGACACACCCTCTTTATTATACTAACATACCCTTTTTCTTTATGCTCAACCCTTCCATCGATGAATTCGCTTATCGATTTCATCTTTTGGTAAACGGGTATTAATATTCTTGAGAGCTTCCATTCTTTTTTAATGGCTGTCATATATAACTATTAAAGATGTCTTAGCTATCACGCCTACCCTGCATCTATATTACGTTTAAACACATATATTTACGTTTAAGCACAAAATTCGACATCGACTTTAATTTTTCTAAAATATTGACATGGATTGGTGATTAAAACCGTATCTTTGCAAGATAAATGCAGTTATTTACATTCATCAACATAGAACAACAAGGCTTATGAAAAGACTGTACTTGCAAAAATCGTGCATTGAAAAACAGTATGTGCACATTCGCAATAGCCTTATTGCGGTAAGTATGGCATGCTTGTCCACGAGCATGATGCCATGCTATGCCCAAAATGTTAAGCCCAAGATTGCAACCAGAGGAGTCATCTCCTCGCAACCTGGGGATTATAAGCAGGTGGGCAACACTCAACTCTTTTATCGGCAAAGTAGTAACTCCATCGATTTCATGGGAAAATTCCAGAATCGATACTATGGCTCCACCTTTTCAAATGGCGGATATAAAGTCGCTTTGCAAGTGAACAACAATTATCCCCAAAATCTGGATTGCCAGAATGGTTCCACAATTAATGGCGTAAAATTCGTGCCTTCCGTAGAACCGCAGGGTGAACTGGCTAGAGTTTGCTATACCCTTACCAATAGCAATGATACTGCCATAACCATCAATATGGGCACCCATGCCGATGTACAGATTGGCAATAATGACCAGGCACCTATCTCAAAAAGAAATGATTCTGCTGGCAATACATACGGCATCACGATGAGTGATGGTGCCGGGGCGCAGCTTTGCGTATTGCTGGGTGCAGGATTGAAAGGTGTAACTGCCGTAAGTGATTATTGGTTTGGTCATTACAATCAGAACAAAGAAGTATCAAACATGGTCGGTAATTATTACCAAGGCTCCAACTGGATGCAGGAAAATGGTAATTACGACAGCGGTATGGGCTGGTGCTGGAAAAACAAGAAGATTGCAGCAGGCGAAACCGTTACCTTCTCCTATCTCATTGGTGTAGGAGATGTAAACCTGGAGCCAAACTCTTCTTTCGTTGCCACACCGGATGATCCTAACAACTGGAATAATCTCTACCTTCCTCACCGACTCACCCTGGATGGCGAATATGAAAGTCCTGCCGGACTCGACGGAAAGATTGAATATGCCGTGGAAGACAGCGAGGAATGGACTGCCCTGACGGATAACCTGGCTTCGGGAAGCAAGTTCTCTGCCACCCTCACCGTCAACTTTATTCCAGGCAAGGCCAAGCATACAATCCGGTTCAGAACCGTAGATAATGTAGGCAATACCACCCTACTCGCCCCTATCGAGTACGCCGACATTTCTGCCTACGAATTCACTGGCATCAAGGACTATACCTTTACCGGTGATTCCATCTATCAGCAGGAAATCACCTCTTCTTTGCCTAAGGAACAGTATGTGGCTGTAAACTATCAGAACAATGTGCATGCCGGAAAGGCTGGCTTCCTGGTAGAAGGCGTTTTCCCATATACCATCGGTTCTAAATACCATGACTTCACCATCAATCCGGCACAGCTGGAGGGGGATATCGATATGGATACAGACACCGTTTACTTCTTCTATCATGCGCAGCCTATCACGCCGGCTTGGAAGTTCACGAACCAGGCATACAGCCAGTTGAGAGACCGCATAGATTACTATGCTGAATATGCCGACAATATCTATCCCGGTACTGCCACACTCACCGTGAGCGGAATAGGCGATTACACGGGAACCTTCACCAAGCAGTTTACCATCGATAAGGCAAAGCTTCCAGAAGATCTCTATCATGTAGAACTCCCGGATTCTGATATTACCTATGATGGCCAGCAGCATCTGGCACAGGCCACCAAGAGTGAAGGAATGGGCGATATCCTCTTCACCTATACACAGCAAGGCGCAGCCGACAGCAGCCAGGTTATTCCACAAGCAGAAGGTACCTACGATATCTTTATGGAAATCAAGGATGGTGCATATTATTATGGTAAGCCAAAGGAAAGAATCGGCTCCTTCACCATCTACCAGATGGATGCTCAGGAGTGGAAACTCCTCACCGTGCTCAATGCCACCCTCATCAAGATGGGATGGAAGGAACCTTGGGATATGAGCCAGGGCGAAAAGAGTGCTTCCCAACTGAAGGGCGTGACCCTGGAAAAAGGACACGTAAAAGCACTCGACCTGAGCAACCAGCAATTGGCGGGCAATCTTCCTGCCACCGCTTTTGTTCTCCCGAAACTGGAAAGCCTCAATATTTCGCATAACAGATTCAAGGGAAATCTGGGTGTCTTGGGAAGAACGCTTCCGGCATTGACTACACTCGATGCCAGCTACAATGGCTTCACAGATGTGTTGCCTACGTTGCCTGCTTCCATCAAGCAGCTCAACATCAGCAACCAGACCATCGACAAGACCATCACCGTAGATGGTTCTCATTTCAATATCAATGCCATCATTCCGCAGTTGCCTACCATCCTTGCCTACGACCATGAGAAGCAAGGATACAACACATCGGAGATTGGCTTCCTGATTACGCAGTCGGATGCAGACAACTGGTACGGCAAGTGGGGCATGCACGTGATTTACAAGAACGGAAAACTCTCCGTGCCATACATCACTACTCCATTTGAATACCGCGGCGAAAGCGGCGATACGCTTACAGCCGTAAAACTCAACAATGATTGGGGTCAGAGCATCGAGGGCAGCAACCTGAAGCTGAAGTATATCTTCCAACAGGGTGATGCCAACTTTGCACCAGGCATCGATGCCACCGACCTGCAGACCACTATTCTCTATGCCTTCGGCGCATACCGTTACATGCCGTTCAACTTTACGGCTGCTGATACTTACAAGGATGATATCATCAACGTGCAGGATGTGGTTTGCACCGTCAACATCATGTTAGGCGAAGCTTCTTCTGCCGCCAGAAAGCATGATGCTTCTCGAAGCTATGCTGAAAATGCTGAATATGCTGATAGCCAGCAGAATACAGATACATCAGCACAGGCAGGAATCTACCTGCGTGATGGCAAGATCTTCCTCAATACAGAAGTACCGGTGGCAGCCATCAGCATTGCAGCTTCCGGACACATCAACTGGAACCTGAAGCAGTTGGGAATGGAGCAGGCCACAGAAGGAAGTTCGCTCGTAGCTTACTCTCTGTCGGGTAACACCTTGCCTGTTGGCGAAACCCAGATAGGAACTTACGAGGGCAATGCTACCATCACCGGCATCAGCCTGGCAGACGAGGAAGCCAAGTCCATCTCTTCCGGCACACACAATGGTACGGTAACCCGTATCAATGGCATCAGCGAAAGCAATGATGCAGCCGAGATGGTTATCTTCAACACCCAGGGCATCAGAACGCAGAAGATGCAGAAGGGCATCAACATCGTGAAGACCCAGAAGGGAACTAGAAAAGTTGTCAAGAAATAAAAAACTCTGGTAATATGAAACAAAGACATTTCATCACCACCCTGTGCCTGCTAATGCTCTTCGTGGCATCGGCATGGGCACAGAAGAACACGCTGGAAATTCCAGACGTGACCGTGGCGCAGGGAAAGTCGATTTCGCTGCCCGTGAACATGGAAAACTCCGCCGATATCGTGGCGGTGCAGTTCACCATGACCACGGCAGACGGCGTCACCTTCTCTACTGAGACCGCCCGAACCACGGAACGTGCCGATGGCCACTCGCTGACCATGAGGTCTATAGGAGTGAATAAATATATGGTTATGATCTTCTCCTCCCAGAACCGTGCGTTCATCGGGCGAACGGGCAGCATCATGACCGTAGTGCTCAACACCTCCAGTTCGCTGAAAGAGGGTGACAAGATTCCTATCACCCTATCCGATGTGATTATCGGCGAAAAATCGGGCAAGAACCTCGCCACAGGTTTTACTTCTGGATCGGTAAACATCGCCAAGTCGCCTGATTTGGAAGTGAGCCAGGTAGAAACCAAGGCCACCAACCTGCTGCCATACAATAAGATAAGCGTAAACTGGCAGGTTAGCAACATAGGCGGCCTTTCTACAGAAGCCGGATGGAGCGAACAGGTATTTGCAGAATCTGCCGACGGTAAATTCAGCAAACTGCTGGGAACCATCGACTGCGACCAGAAGCTTGCCGCAGGCGGAACCATCAGCAGAACTGCCGAATTCGATACCCCAATGGAACTCGGCATCAGCGATAACGCCCGCATCAGGGTAAAGGTGCGCCCATACAGCAACACGGGCGAACCTAGCTGGATGCTCGCCAACAACGAAGCTACCACCAGCGGAACCCTGCAGACTGCCAACATGCTTTTCATCAACCCTGCAGCTGCGCACATAGAAGAAGCCAGCGCACAAAACGTAAGGTTGATGCTCATCCGAAGCGGAAGCACGGCACAGGCAGAAACCTTCAAGCTTGCGCAGACAGCAGATGCCCGCATAGAATTGCCAGCCGAAATAACCATCCCTCAGGGACAGTCGGCTACCTATTTCTATGCCAAGGTCATCGCCAACCAGAAACTCGACAACGATTCCATCGTCACCGTCAACATCGATGGCAACAACTACATGACCGGTAACACTGCCATCAAACTGACGGATGATACCAAGCCACAGCTCACCCTGAGCGCCAAGCAGCAGGATGTGACGGAAGGCGGAAAGCTGACCCTCACCATTACCGCCGAACGCCAGTCGGCCACCGATAAGGCTATCAGTCTGAGCTGCGACCTGCCATCAAGATTCAGGATTCCGGCAAACATCATCCTCCCAGCCCGGCAAACCTCTGTGGATGTGGAAGTGGAAGCCCTGGAAGATGATATTCCTGATGTAGAGAAGGTGGTAACCTTTGCCGCTTCTGCCGATGGATATGAGAATGGCACCCTGCTCACTACCCTGGTAGATGACGACATTCCTACCCTGCAGCTGGAACTCACCCCTACTGCGATTTCTGAGGCCGACGGTCCGCTTTCGGTAAGCGCCAAGTTGAGCCGCACAGACAATATCGACAAGAAGGTGACCGTTAAGCTGAGCGACAATTCAGAAGGCAACCTTTACTATGCCCGCCAGACCATCGAGATGGATCCGGGCGTGAAGGAGGTAACCCTCAACATGGGTCCGATAGACAACAGTCTGGTGGATGGCGAACGCACCTACCAGGTAACTGCTGCCGTGTTCATCGCCTCATGCAGCTGTAATGCCAATGTGGGAACATCGGGCGGAGTAGTCACCGTGCCGCTCACCATCTACGATAACGACGGTCCGGCACTCAGTCTCAGTGCATCCTCCTCCCTGTTGAAGGAAGGCGGAGAGATGACTCTTACCATCAGTAGAAACACCGATAGCAAGAGCCGTCTGGATGTAAACCTGAGCAGCAACCACGATGCAGCCATCGAATACCCTAAGACCGTGACGATAGCCGAAGGCGAAACTTCAGCCACCTTCACCGTGAAGTCGAAGGGCAACGATACCACTGGCGATGACCTCACCGCAACCCTCATAGCCGAAAGCGAGGGATTTGCCAAGAGCAGCGTATGGTTTACCATCAGCGACCAGACCCTGCCTGATGCCCGCATCATGGCCATCAGCAGTCAGGAAAGTAAGGTTGAGGCTGGCGGAAAGACCACACTGAGCCTCAGCATTGCCAACCAGGGAAGTTATGTGCTCCCTGAGCAGACCAAGATAGGTTTCTATTTCGACGGTGCCGCAACTCCAGCCGATGTAGCCTATCTGCAGGATAACCTTGCCGCAGGCGAGAGTACCACGATGACCCGCGAAATCACCCTCCCTGCCACCGTGGGCGAGCATAAGCTCTATGCCGTGGTAAACGACGGTCAGGGCGTGAAGGAGCTTCTCTATACCAACAACACATCCGATGTGCTCAACATCGCTACCGTGGCACCTATCTCCATGGAAACCAAGGTGGCCAAGGCCATCTATGCCCCTGGCGAAAAGGTGGTTATCAGCGGAAAGGCGAAGGGTAAGGACATCGCCCAGAAGAGCGTGGAGGTATATATCGTGAACGGCGGTTACCGCCATACCATCACTACCCAGACCCAGGACGACGGCAGCTTCGAGGTAAGCTACGAGCCATATAGCGGACAGACGGGCCACTTTGCCGTGGGTGCCTGCTATCCTAGCGCCAACCTCTCGGAGGAACAGGCTTCCTTCGATATCTATGGCATCAAGCGAACCAGCAATGATGCCATCACCTGCGAGGCATCGCTGGGCGATATCTATCAGGGCAAGCTGAACATCAGCAACCCGGGTAATCTGACCCTGACCGGCCTGAAGGTAAAGGTAAATTCCAAGCCGGATAACTGTACGGTGAACGCTACGCCTGGAAGCACCACGCTGAAGGGTGGCGAGAGTACCGACATTGCATTCAGCATTACTCCTAGCGGAGCCAGCGAGGGCAGCGACTGGGAGAAGATAGAACTCAGCATCGAGAGTGCCGAGGGAGCCATCCTGCCTGCCACCTTATATTATTACTGCAGGGTGAAGACGGGTAAGATTGAGGCTTCCGTGGCGAGCATCAAGACCACCATGGTGAAGGGCGAGTCAAGAGACTATCCGTTTACCATCACCAATGTGGGCAAGGGTGAAACCGGAAAGATTTCCCTCGCCTTGCCGTCATGGATTTCGTCGGTTACACCGATGGAGATGCCATCTCTGGCCAAGGACGAAAGCACGGAGATTATCCTGCGCATGACGCCTACGGACAAGATGCAGCTCAACGTGCCAGTGACGGGCAATATTGCCATCAACTGCGCCAACGGCGAAGGCATGCCGTTGCCATTCTGCATCGAGCCTGTATCTACCAAGGAAGGTAAGCTCACCATCGATGTATGCGATGAGAATACCTACTATACCAAGGAGGCTCCTCATCTGGCTGGTGCCAAGATAGAGATAACCCACCCTACCACGGGCGCAGTTGTAGCCGAGGGAATTACAAACGAGAAGGGTCTCTTCTCGGCAGATCTGGCAGAGGGTTACTATGCGGTAAGAGTATCGGCAGAAAAGCACGATTCCTACAGCAATAACTTGCTGGTTGACCCGGGTACGGAGACCAAGAAGGTGGTGAATCTGAGCTATGAGGCTATCAATATCGACTGGAAGGTTGAGGAGACAGAGATTCAGGATGAGTATGAAATCAAGACCAATGTGAAGTTTGAGACACAGGTGCCAGTACCTGTGGTTGAATTAACGATTCCTGACAGAATCTATACTGAGAATTTGCGAAAGGGAGAATCCCTGATATTCAATGCCACCTTGACAAATAAGGGCTTGATTACAGCAAAGGATGTACAACTTTTGTTGCCTGACACTGTCACGTCATGGAGATTCGAACCGATAGGACCTGGTAAAGCGAACGAACTTGCTCCAGGCCAGAGTATAGAAATACCAATTAGGGTAACAAAAGACCCTGGTGATGATGGTGATGATGGTCCATGCGTTGTCTATATCGGCACCCTCTATTATTGGGAGTGTGGTCCTGATAAGAAATGGCATAAGTATTACAAATCTATGCAGATAACTATATGTAAGGGTAGAGTTACCGTTGCCGTGTATCCATCCCCAGGTTCTGGTGGAGGCTCTGGTCCTGGTGGAGGACCTGGAGGTGGCGGCGGAGGAGGCTATGGCCCTTCCAGCAACATTCCTACTGTAACCCAGAAAGTGGATAAGAGCTGTAATCCTTGCCTGAACATGTATATTCAGAAGATTACAGAATGTGGAGTCAATGTAGGACTAAGTTTGTTGAAAAATAATCCTTTGGGTTGTATTGTTGGACTTGGTTTCTGTGCAAGAGATCTCAATAAGGATTTCCATAGTTGGAGATCATGGGGAGGTTGTGTTGCCAGTGCCGTTGGCTGTATTCCTGGAATAGGCCCAGTACCAGCACTGGTCGGCTGCCTCATTTCACTTACAGAACCATGTGAGGCAAACAATGCTTCTGCTAAAATGCGAGCAGGCAATTCAAGCAGTTATAGCGAGCCTTCGTACATCACAGACTTCAAGAACAAACTTGCTATTCCTCTGCAGGAAAGTAAGGCTTTCCAGAATATGCTCTTAGAGTATTTCGGAGATGAAGTTTGGGTAAACGAGACCAATGGCGAAGACTTGCAGGGCTTGATGGTGATGCTTCAGACTTCGGAAGAAGAAGTTCTCACGGCAGACAACTACATCAAGTATAAGCCACAGAATGTTACTAAGGAGCAGTATTATAAATTCATCGAAAGATTGAACAATACGGCACTCGCAAAAACCGATGATGGCAATTACATCGATTTGAGCAAGGTGGCAGGATATGTCAACGAGATCAATTCTGCGAATGAGCAGAGTGTGCTCATGGGCTACGAATCCACTACGGATATGCTGAGAAAAGAATACGCTCTGTTGAAGGGACGTCTTGAAGAATCTTCAAGCAGCGTATGCTCCAGCATTACCCTGCAGTTCACCCAGAAGATGGTGATGACCCGACAGGCATTCCGTGGAACCCTTAAAGTATTCAACGGAAATGAACAGGAGGCGATGAAGGATGTGAAACTCACCCTCACCGTAACCGATGAAAAGGGCAATATCGCCATGAGCGATAAGTTCCAGGTGAACCCGGAGAAGCTCGAAGGATTCAATGGAAAACTCGACTTCACCGATGGCTGGACCCTCGATGCACAGAAGGAAGGTGTTGCCACCGTACTCTTCATTCCTACCAAGAAAGCAGCTCCTACCGTGGAGATCCGCTATGCCTTCGGAGGAACCCTCTCTTACGTAGATCCGTTCACGGGACTGGAAGTGACCCGCGACCTCACGCCTATCACCCTCACCGTGAAGCCATCGCCAAACCTCGACCTCACCTACTTCATGCAGCGTGACATCAAGGGCGATGACCCTCTGACCAAGGAGGTGGAACCATCTGAGGAAGCAGAGTTCTCACTGCTCATCAACAACCTGGGCTATGGCGATGCTACCAATGTAAGGATGTCAACCAACCAGCCGGAAATCGTAGATAACGAAAAGGGACTCAAGGTGAAGTTCGAACTCATGAGCAGCCAGCTCAACGGACAGGAGAAGACCCTGGCTCTGGGCGGAAGCGTATCCACCGACTTCGGAACCATTCCGGCACATAGCACCAGCTATGCACAGTGGTGGATCAAGAGCTCATTGCTCGGACACTTCACCGATTACGACGTAACTGCCACCCATCTGACCAGTTATGGCAACAAGGACCTCTCGCTGCTCAACGATGTAACCATCCACGAGCTGATACGAAGCATCGACGTAACGAAGGGCGACAAGACCCTGAAGGGATTCATGACCAACGATATCGTGGATGCCGACGATACGCCTGATATGCTCTACCTATCAGACGGTGAAATAGAAAAGGTGAACGTGGCTGCTTCTTCAAGCATCACGAAGACATCCGATACGGAATACACCCTGACCATCACCCCATCGGAGGAAGGTTGGAACTATGGCAATCTGAGCGATCCTACCTATGGCGTATCTGCCCTTAAGAGCGTAACCCGCGCCAGCGACGGAAAACAGATTAGCCTCCGCAACTTCTGGCAGACCGACCGCACGCTGCGCGACGGAAAGGATCCGCTCTATGAGAACAGAATCCATTTCGCCGACCAGTTTGATGGCAAGAATGCCGAAAGCTACATCCTCACCTTCGAGGCTACCCCTTCCCTGATGCTCGAAGTAGCATCCATCGAAGGTGCTCCTGCCGAGGATGAAGTGGCTACCCAGCCGGTGAATACGCTGAAGGTGATGTTCAACAAGTACATCGACCCGGCTACTTTCACCAGTGAGGATATCCAGATTAATGTGCAGGGTAAGGAGCAGGACAGCCAGCTCGTGAAGATTTCTACCGAGGACAACAAGAACTTCGTTCTCGACCTGACCCAGCTGAATGCCAGTGCCGGCAACGGTTACTACACGCTTACCGTTCAAACCTCGGGCATCACCGACAGTGAGGGCTTTGCAGGAAAGACCGGAAAGACGGCTAGCTGGACCCTGTTCGTGAACAGCCAGGTGAAGCTTCTCACCTCCGTATATCCGGAAAATGCGGGAGAAGTAATCGGCAGAGTAGCCGGAAACGAAGTAGCCTACGGCACCACCATCCAGTTGGTAGCCAAGGCCAAGGAAGGCTATCAGTTTGCATCCTGGAGTCTGAACGGTGAAACCATCTCAACGAACGACACCATCAACCAGGTGGCCTTGGGCGACTTGACCATGGTGGCCAACTTCGAGAAGAAGACCTATCAGGTGAACATCGCAGAGAATTGCGAAGGTGGCAGCATCACCCAGTCATACACCGGTGTTTATCATTACGGCGACCAGCTTGTACTGAAGGCTGAGGCCGATGAAGACTACAGTTTCGCTCACTGGACCGTGAACGGAAAGCAGACTGAGGATGCTGAAACCCTGAGCCTCATCGTAGATAAGGATCTCACGGTAAGCGCCAGCTTCAAGCAGGAGCGCTACGAGCAGAACATCACGCTAATGAGAGGTTGGAACTGGATATCAAGTTATCTGGCCGATCCTATTTCGGCAAGCGACATTGCATCCAAGAGCAGTCAGATTATCAGCAGTTCCGAGGAGATAGAAAATCTGTTGCCAGCCCAGACCTATAAGGTGAAGGCATCAACCAGCTTCATCAGCAAGAGCAAGGGCCGCCTGTTTGAGGCAAGCACCACCCCAGTGGGCATCAATGCCGGCTGGAACTGGTTGGGCTATCCACTGCGTGAGAACCAGGAGTTGGCATCTGCCATCAGTAATGCCAGCGAGGGCGACTACATCGTGGGTCAGACAGGATTTGCACAATTCTATGCCGGCACCTGGGAAGGAACGCTTAAGCAGCTCATCACCAACCAGGGTTATCTGTATAAGTCAGTGAAGCAGAACAATCTGGAGTTTGCCGAAGCTACCACTCCATCTCAGCTCTCTGACGAGGAGCAGCAGGATATGGAAGTAGATATCCGCAAATATCCAAGTACGATGAACATCATCGGCAAGCTGACTCAGAAGGATGCCGACATGACTGGCAGTGACTATCGTCTTTACGTGATGGTAGGAAACGAATGCCGCGGCATCAGCCAGCTGATAGACGGCAAGTACTACCTCACCATTTACGGTGAGAAGGACGAGAAGCTGAACATGGTGATAGAGAACCTGCAGACCCAGGAGTCTATCCTGGTACAGGATGCCTTGACATTCAAGGAGGATGTATTGGGCAGCCGCACGTCGCCATACGATTTCAACATCGACATCATGACGGGAATAGAGAATATTCTGGCTGATGGCAAGGAGTTGCGAATCTACAGCATCGACGGCTATCTGATTGACGCTCACGCCACCGTGAAGACGCTGAAGAAGTTGGTAAAGGGTGTATATATTATTAATGGAAAGAAATATGTAGTTTCAGAATGATATGTAATTTCTGAATGAAATAAGAAAAAAAAGGGTGTGTCATCAATGCATGGCACACCCTATTTTTATATAACCGCCATGCATCCCTTCCTATGTATTCAACACTATTAAAATATGATATTAATCTAAAAAAAATCCGTATTTTAGTCGATTTATGAAATATTTATCGTATTTTTGTAGGAAAATTACGAATTTGGCTAAAATATTCAGAATATGATAAGAAGTTTTTGGGTAAAGAATTACTTGTCGATAGGTGACAAACAGGAGCTGAACTTTGTTGCAAAGGGTTCTGTTTCCGAACTTGTAGCGGAGATGCCTGATGGTACATGTCTCTATAAATTAGGTGTATTATATGGCTCAAATGCTTCAGGTAAATCCAACATGCTATGGGCACTGGATGAAGTTTTCCATCTTTTGGCTTATCCAAAGGGAAACGCTAATATGAAGATTACAAGAT
>OQVZ01000282.1_pt1 | contig 19274 bp, 18 predicted proteins | sample 1691571 | NCBI WGS metagenome assembly OQVZ01 (sample SAMN03418261, study PRJEB22391) | human gut metagenome | biome: human-gut; feature: organic feature; material: feces | host: Homo sapiens | place: Tanzania | collected 2013-01
TAAAGGAAAAGGGAAAAACGAAAAGTGAAAAATCTTTTTAAAGGTAAAAAAGTAAGAAAAATAGCTCAATTCATTCCTGATACTTTAGTTCTTGGTATTCCAAAAGCAATGTTGACAATTGCATTGATTCCTCCAATTTTGAAATATGTTTTCCATATGGAAAAAGGTAAAAAAACTACAGCTCCTCAGCAGGCTGAACAACAAAACATGAACTTTGCCAAGACTCAATTAACAAGTCCAGCATTCAAATCAGTACAAGGAGGTATGGAATAATGCAAATTACTCAACTAAATAATTACAATAATTATCAAAACAGAGCATATACCTCTAACTTTAAACAAATTGCACCTTCAAAAGGTTACCAACCAAGATTTACTAGTATTGCAGGTGCTGCAACAGAAGCCGCAACAACAGCAGCTCAAAAACCGGAAGGTTGGTTTGGCAAATTCGCTGATTGGATTGCGAAAAACTACTTTGTAAAATTTTATAACAGCAAACCTGCAAAATATATTGTAGCCCATACAAATAGCCCTAAATGGAACAATATGACAACTCACATGTCCGCTTTAGGGTCAACTCTTATTTCTGGTATGTATGCTGTTAGAACATTAGAAAACGACAAACTTGACCCTGAAAAACGTAAGACATTAGCAATCAACGATGTACTTACTTGGGCGGTATCTACAGCAGGTGCATATTTCTTAGATGCCAAACTTGCAAAAGCTTGTGACAAAGCAACAACGAGATATGCTGCTAACTACTTGCAAAATAACAAAGATAGCCAAGAAGATGTTATGAATAAAAAGATTTTAGGTGAATGGGATGCTAAAGACCTTAAATCAATGATGAAAAATTGGTATGAACATGTAAATCCTGACACAAAAGAAGGCAAAGAATTATTACATGAAATCAAGCAACAAGCAGTTGACAACTTAAATACCCAATTCGACACAAGTGATGTAAAACCATTGTTAAAAACTTGGTTAAATCAAATAGCTCCTGATTCAGCTGAAATGCAAGAAGTTAAAAAAGCACTTGGTGAAGAAAAACTTACCAAATTAACAGAAGGTCTTGCTCTAGGAGATAAAGAACTTTCTGCCACTGCTAAAAAAGAAATCGAATCAATGGCAGAAACAATTAGACCGACATTGAAAAAATGGATTGCAGCCTTAGCGCCTGATTCAAGCGAAGCATTTGAATTCTTAAAAAAGACAGGTAAATTAAGCTACAGAAATATTGCAGATTTCAACGTAGATATCTTGAGAAACCCTAAACTAACAACTCACTTTGAAGGAATTGAAACATTGAAATCATTGTTAGTATTCGGTATGGTATACAGATATATCGTTCCGGTTCTTGTAATGAAACCGGCTAACTACATTGGACATTACATTCACGAACAAAATGCTAAAAAAGCGCAAGCCTCAGAAACTAAACAAGCTTAATTTCTGCACACAATATAACAAAAGAACCTTGCACAAAATGCAAGGTTCTTTTTAGTTTAAGGTGAACTAGTAAACCCATCCTACTTAGTAATCTCTGTCAAGGTTTATTTTTACCCAACTTGTCACCCTGTGTTTCAGGGTCTCAAACAGTGCACATAAGTCACTGTCATCCTGAACTGCCCTAATTTAACTTTGTTGGCTTACAAAAATATGGATTGTTTTGGTATTTGGCCCATGTAATATAAGCCTTGTTACCTTTGATTGTAGTAGAACCTACAACCACATATTTGTTAGCATTTGGTTTTGGGTTCTTAACTTCAGCATAAGCATCCAATTCGTGAGTAATAGGCTCTTTAGACCTATCTCTCATTGAATTATACAAATCTTCCATCTGAATAGCTGTAAAATTGCAATCAATTTGATACTTGTCTTTCGGAGATGAAACAACTTCTTGGTACTTACACATTCCATTTCTCCAACCTAAAATTTTACGAGTAGTTGTAAATTGCTGATTTTCAAATTCTGAAACAACAGTTTCCTCATATTTGTCACAATCTTGAAAATTCTTAATAAATTTTGAAGAAAATTTAGTATAAGTTGCAGCAAAAACACAACTTAGTGAACCCAAAAATAATATAAACAACGCAACTGCAATTGTAGCCTTTTTCATATAAATCATCTCCCCTTTAGGTTTTTTACAAATACATTATAGCAAAAATTTTGATTTAGTAAAGTTGTGACAACATGGAAGATTTATAAAGTCCTGTCATTACTGCACCTATCATGTAAATTTATTTTGACCATGCTGAATCTCAAGATAATGATGTGTTCACTAAGCTCACACAAATTTTCTAAGCTTTCTGAATAACATACAAAACTGTCAAAAAAAATTAATCTTAATATTGTTTCAAGTTTCTATAAAATTCACCCAAAACTTGACAAAATTGACGTACATTTTACACTAATTAACAATTCTCAAAACTCGCACTATGAAACAGTTTCAGATAGCTCATAATTTCAGAATAGCCACTTAGGGGTTGAAATTTTAAATTTTTGTAATACTATGGTTACATAAACATATTCAAAAGAGACGAAAATCTTATCAAAAAGTAAGAACACAAAAGTAGTCTTTGGAGAATTTTCAATTTACAACTAGAGGATTACATTTTGAGAAAATTATTACTATTCACTATTGCACTAGTGTTCTTTTTGTGTGCACCTGTGCAAGCAGCCAATGTTAGTACAGTCAAGGCAGCGATAGTAAAACATTCTATCGAAATGGGCGTAGACCCGGCAATCGCGTTAAGTATTGCCAAAACAGAATCAGGATTTAGACACGAAGCAAGAAGCTCACACGGAGCTGTAGGTGTCTTTCAACTGATGCCTTCAACCGCAAGAAGAATGGGGTTAAACCCTTATTCACTTGATGATAATATCAAAGGCGGTATTATGTATTACAAATCTATGTACAAGATGTTTGGTTCAGTAGAACTTGCACTTGCCGCATACAACGCAGGTCCTGCAAACGTAAAAAAATATCGTTCAGTTCCTCCATTTGGCGAAACAAGAAGATTTGTATCAAAGATTATGACCGATTACAATCATTTAAAGGCTCATCCGGATCCGGCAATGATTGCAGCAAGAAAAGGATATCCTACAATTGCGCAAAAATCACCGGCAGTTATCTCTTCAGGAGCAAAAGGAATTGCTAAGTCACCTACAGTGATTGCAAAAACACCGGTCAAGGCTGCTCCACTTCCAATGGCAAAAATCGAACAATCAAGAAACTTGAATGTTGAATTGTTAAAAGGCAGACCAATGGAAATGGATGTAAAATCACAATCAGTAGCTATTTAGTTTTTGGTTATGAAAGTTGACAACAGATACGGAAATTCAAAACTGAATTTCCGTATCTGTTTTATTATAGTTCAAAACTAGATTTATTCGGAAATAAATTTTCTAAAAACATTTTTGCCTCACACCTATCACTTGAAGTAGTTTTTTCGCTATCATTTAAACAAAATAAACTAGCTCTGCTTTTCAATAATTTAGTTCCTTTATTTTTTGAATGCATATCAATCAATACACTATCCTTTAATTTATCAGTAAACAATAATTTAAGAATTCGTCTTATTAAGGATTGATTATTATTTACATTTTGAATACTTTTAAATTTACCATGACCAACTATATAAGAATAATATGAGTAAATAATTCGTGAAATATTTTGACTATTTCTAAAACTAGAATTTGTAGTCTTACATATATTCTCTTTAAATAATTTATTGCAAGCAACAATGTCACTTTTCTTATAAGCATCAATATTATGTTGCATACCATTTGTTATTTTAACTTTAAATTTTTCGTAAATTAACTTTTGAGCATTTAAAATTGCACAATGATGTATATTATTTTTCTTTTTTACAGCCTTGCCAAATCTTAAAATTGGCTTATAATCTTCAAAGAAAAAATAAGGCGTAACCGGACTAGCAATAAACGTATCATCATTAGCAAATAAAAACAACTCACTTAAATCTGGAATATTAGCCAAACATGTTTCAATCGCCATTGAATTATATGTAGGAAGAGCAGACCTTGGTAAAATTTGCGTATGGTCAATTATCTTAATTTTTGAATTGTTTAAATTTAACCATCTCGGAACCTGCCTATCTGTAACAATATAAATTTGCCTTATCCAAGGCGCAAAAGCTTCTACCGAGCGTAAAGAATATTTTAATTCATCATTATCAATGAACCTACATTCATTTATTGAATCATCTTTTTTGTAAATCCCTAATTCTGTTAATTTCTGTACTCTTCTTTTTTGCCAATCTTTGTCATTCCCATCAACCCATAAATATACCAAATCTATTGGATATTTATCAAAATCCCAAGTATCATTCATGCCCCTTCCCCCCAATTACATTTATGCAACCAAAAGAAATCAATGCAAAAAAATATACCGCATATTTTATTAAATTATAAAAAATTTGAGCCTTCACATATTCCAATTTTTGGACAATATAGGAATTTACTACAGGTAAATTATAATAATCCCACCAACCTCGAATAATATTCTTGTGAATATATGCAAAAAGTTCTTTCAACTTAACAAAATATTCCCCCCTCAACTCCGGCAATAATTTTGAGCGCCAAGATAATGTTTTTTGCAAATATTTAGAATATATTTTATATTTTAAATTATTATCATCTATATTAGAAAGAAAATTTATAATAGAATAGCAAGTTGAAATTGGAGAGAAATCTTTTTTATATTTCTGTCCAGTTAAAGATTCTTTTCGATTTTTTCTATAGTTATAAATATCTTTTTTGATAACAGATGCATTTTTAGCCAAAATAAGACTCTTTACAAACAATAACTGCTCTTCGCTATATTTTTGATTTTCTGCAAATTTAATATCATTTGTCACTAAAAATTCTTTGCGATAAAGTTTATTCATGCAAATTGTATGATATTGAAACAATCTATTGATATTGAATTTGTTTGGAAATTTTTTCGAACTGTATTGTCCTGCTTTTGTTTTAACAATATTTTCGTAAAAGGTCTTCGCTCCAAATATAACAATATCAGGATTTGATAAGATTTCAGCATACAAACATTCAAAATAATCTTCACTCACCCAATCGTCTGAATCCACAAATCCGAGATACTCACCTTTTGCGACATCTATTCCTCTATTGCGTGCAGCAGATAACCCTGAATTTTCTTGATTTATCACAACAATCCTATCATCATTTCTTACATATTCATCTAATATTGCAAGCGAACCATCGGTTGAACCATCATTTACACAAATAATTTCAATATCTTTTAGAGTTTGATTAACCAAACTATCTAAACACCTTTTCAAATACTTTTCAACATTATATACAGGCACGATTATTGAAACTTTTGTCATAAAAACTCCTTTTTATTTATCAACGTAATAGATATTATTTTTTAAAATAATTCAAAGTAATACATGTATATTATACATGCATAGCTTTGAATTTCAATTAAAAATTACAAGCATTAATTTGTTATTAGTTCAATCCTTAATAGATAAAATAAATTTAAGGAAAATAAAATGATGAATTTGAAAGAAAATCTTGGTAAAAATATCCAAAAATACAGAAAATTAAACAACATGACTCAAGAAAAACTTGCTGAATATGTTGACGTTGATATTAATAGTATTAGCTCTGTAGAACGAGGAAAATTTTTCCCATCCCCTGACAACCTTATAAAAATTGCAGAAGCTCTAAAGATTTCTCTATCCGACCTTTTTACTTTTTCGGAAAAACTAACAGCTGAAGATTACTCAAATGAAATCGCATCAAATTTGGAATTAATTAAAAAAGATAAAACAAAATTGTGTGCCGTAAACGCTTTTATTAAAAGCATTTTAGCTCCTTAGCACATTCAAAATTTTATCATAATTTTCATAAAAATTTATTTTTCGACTTACTGTTAATATTTGTAAAATTATTCAGCAGAACTAGTTAAATAGTATTATATTTTTTACCCATTTGTGGTATATATAATTTGTACATAAATGAATTATATTTATTATAATTCAGCAGATTGGAGGAAAAAATGGCAGTAGGTCAATTCGTTTTTATGTTACACAGTCACCTTCCTTACTACAGAAAAGCAGGGATGTGGCCATTTGGGGAAGAAAACCTCTATGAATGTATGGCGGAAACATACGTTCCTTTATTGAATGCAATTTCAGAATTATATGACGAAGGAATTAAAGCTAAATTGACTGTCGGAATTACTCCAATTTTGGCAGAACAATTGAATGATGAACACCTTAAACACGGTTTTGTTGAATATTTGGATTCTAGAATCAAAAGTGTTTCAAAAGACCTAGACAGATATCCAGATGAAAAAGTTCCTCATTCTCAACACTTAAAATACTTAGCAAAATACTATTTTGACTGGTTTAACAATATCAAAAATTCATTTATCAATAAATACAATATGGATTTGATTGCAGCTTTCAAAAAATATCAGGATTTGGGTTGCATTGAAATTACTACATCTGGTGCTACTCACGGATTTTCACCATTATTAGCTACAGATAACAACTTGAATGCACAATTCAAAGTTGGTTCTGATACGACTAAAAAATTCTTTGGCAAAAAAGCTAAAGGTTGTTGGTTGCCGGAATGTGCATACCGTCAAGGTTATGAATTCGTTGGCAAAGACGGACAAAAGCACTGGAGACCTGCAATTGAAGTAACTCTTCAAAACAACGATATTGAATATTTCTTCACAGAATCTCACGTTATTGAAGGTGGAAACTCTATCGGTTGCCGTCGTGTAGTTGGGGTTTACGGAAACATTGAATACATTCCGCTACCTGAACGCGAACCAACCGGTTATGACACATATTCAGCATACTGGTTACCTGATGCACAAGTTGCAGTTATGGGAAGAAACGATAGAGCAGGTTATCAGGTTTGGTCAGCTGCTGATGGTTATCCTGGAGATGGCTGTTTCAGAGAATTCCACAAAAAAGATGATAAATCTGGCATGAATTACTGGAGAATCACATCACCTACTACAGATTTGGGCGACAAAATGTTGTATGATCCGGTAATCGCATTAAACAAAATCAACGAGAATTCAGACCACTACACAACAATGCTTTACCACTTGTTGAATGATTACAAAAATTCTCACAACGGCAAAGAAGGTTTAATTATGGTATCATTTGATACTGAACTGTTCGGTCACTGGTGGTTCGAAGGTATTGAATTTATTAAACAGGTTATTAAAAAATTCAGCCAATATCTTCCTGAAGTTGAACGTATGACAGCAGGCGAATACTTGCATGCCCATCCTCCAACAGAAGCTATTCAAATTCCTGAGTCATCATGGGGACAAGGCGGTCACTTCTATGTATGGAACAACCATTTGACAGAATGGATGTGGCCTATTATCCACTCTTGCGAAAAACGTATCACATCAATTGCGGATAAATATCCAAATATTCCTGAAGATAAGTTGTTGCATAGAGCATTGAATCAATTAGCTAGAGAAAATCTGCTATTACAAAGTTCAGATTGGCCGTTCTTGATTACAACATGGCAGGCTAAGGATTACGCTACAGACAGGTTCAGGGAACATGTTGACAGATTTGAACTTATCGCTGATATGATTGAAAGCGGTAATATTAACGAAACTGAATTGAGCGGTATAGAAAGTATTGATAACTGCTTTGCAGATATTGACTACAGAGTTTATCAATCAATTGAAGAGGGTGTAATTCCACAACAATCAAAAAAATTAGCACCTTTGTATAAAGATTAAATTAATTATATTTTTTACAATTCATTTTACAAGCCTTGACTATAGTGTCGAGGCTTTTTATTTTGCATATTATATGGATTAAATTTTTATCTTGAACAAAACACCAAAAGTATGGTTTATAAATTTTAACTTCAATATAAACACTGATAGTACAGAAAGAAACAATTTTTCATTTTATAAAAAAATAAATAAAAAAAAGTCTTGCAATTTATTTTTTAGCATATATAATAAAGAAGTAACCAATACGAAATGGGAGCGTAGCTCAGTTTGGTTAGAGCGCATGCCTGTCACGCATGAGGTCGCGAGTTCGAGCCTCGTCGTTCCCGCCATTTAAAGAGACTTTTAAGGGTCTCTTTTTTAGTGCGAATTTTTTGTGTGTAATGTGTGGTGTATTTTATCGAGTGGTTTGGCTATAACAGATGGTGCGATTATTTTGGGTAAATGGCATTATTAGTGCGTTTGAGGGGTTGGAAGTAATCAAACCATTTGTCATTTAAAACGGTCAAAGTGGACAAAAGTCGGTTTGACAGATGATGTGATTTATTTGGGCAAAATAGATTATAAGTAAAGCGTATCCTGTGTTTTAGCCCAACGAGGGCTTTTGACAAATGGTATGAGTATTTTCGGCAAAGTCCATTTTGAGAATTTTAGTTTTTTGAAAATTTTTTCAATTGATACAAAACGGACACAATGCTCGGAAGTGGTGTTCCAATTTATCATCTTCGGAGCTAATGTGTTCCTTGATGAAAGATAGTTATATAAATATAAAAAAAATAGCAGAGGTAAAAGGTTTAAAAAGCACTCGTTCTTTACGATTAGAGATTAATAAACCTGAAAGCAAATATATCTCTCGTGAAGTAAAAGTCAATGGTGGAACTTCTTATGAAATCTTGTTTTCTAGTTTAGAACCAGAACTTCAACAAAAATTTAGAGAAGCGGAAAACAAATCAACAGAACTTGTTCCTTTGAATTACAAATCTGAAATACTTGTAACAGATAAAGCCAAACTTACTCGAAATCATAGAATGAATATTGTAAAAGCCGCTCTTGAAAAGCGAAAAAATTACAAAACAATAAAAGAGTCGGATTCAGATTTTTTAGACTTATACAACACGGGACTGTTTTTACCTAAAGCATATAATTTTTTTGGATCCATTTCAATCGGAACACTTCGCAGATGGATTCAAGCATACAGAAAACATGAAAATGCGGATTGTCTCATTCCAAAATATAAATCGACTAGACAGGGTGAGTATAATACGATTTTGGATAGTGAAATGAAAAATATTTTGCTAACTCTATTACTTCACCCTAGCCAGTATAAAATAGGCAAAGCAATTAAACTTACAAAAGGAATACTTGAAAAAAGAGGTTATGAATACTTGCCTTGCGATTTGACATTCAAAAGATATGCAGAAAATTTTAGAAAAAATAATTATGCAGAGTGGGTCCTCCGTAGAGAGGGAATGAAAGCATATCACGATAAAGTTGAACCATATATTGAAAGGGATATTTCAAAAATTGAAGTTGGAGATATTATTATTGCCGATGGTCATGTTTTAAATTTCCAAGTTATTAATCCATTTACAGGAAAGCCAACGAGAGCAACACTCGTTGGCTTTTTAGATTGGAAATCAACTGCACTTGTCGGATATGAAATTATGATGACGGAGAGTACACAATGCATAGCAAGTGCATTAAGGAATAGTATTTTAAATCTTGGAATAATTCCTAAAGTTGTTTATCAAGATAATGGTCGAGCTTTTAAATCAAGATTTTTTCAAAATAATGATTTTGATGAAAACATATTCAACGGTGTTTACGCAAATTTAAACATACATTCTGTTTTTGCAAAACCATATAATGCTAGGGCAAAAGTTATCGAACGATTTTTCTTAGAATTTCAAGAAGAGTTGGAAAAAGGAATGCCGAGTTACGTTGGTACAAGTATTGAAAATAAACCTGCTTGGTTGAAACGAGGTGAAAAATTACACCAAGAATGGCATAAGAAACTAACAAATAATTATGTTCCAACTGTGCAAGAGGCTATTAAATATATTAATAAATGGATTGAATTTCATAACTTGCAACCTTGCCCTAACGACCGTTCAAGAACTATTCAAGAAATGTTGGATGGTGTTCAAAAGCAACATATAAATATTAATGTTTTAAATGATTTGATGATGAAAACCGAATGTCGAACGATTAATAAACATGGAATAACATTTTTGAATATGCATTACAGGAGTGAGTGTATTTTAGGTTTGAGAGATAAAGTAAATATCCGCTACAGTTTATTTGACCTTTCGAAAATCCACGTTTATTCAACCAAGGGTGAATTTTTGTGTGTTGCTCATAGAGTTAAAAAAGTTCATCCGATGGCAAGAGTTCTTGGAACTGTTAAGGATATGGAAGAATACAGACAACAGTACAAAAAACAACAACAAATTAAAAACAGATTAGTTAAGAAATTAAAAGCTGGTTATCCTAAAGAGGAAATTCAACTTCTAGAAATCGAACCAGAAATAATTGATGAAATCATTGAAGAACAACCAAAGCTAAAACATGAACGGAAATTAACACCTCGTGAACAACAAATGAACAAGCCAATTTTTAGTTCAAATTATGAAAAATACGAGTGGTTGATGGCAAATGGTTGCACGAATTCTGATGATAGAAATTGGCTTACTAAATATATTAGAAGTGACGAATACCAAAATTTATATGGAGAATAATAATGAAAAATGTATTTGTAAAAACTAAAAATGTAAAAAAGCTTGTAACCTTATTTAATGAAGTTCAGAATTTACCACCAAATATACCAAAACTGGCTTTGGTATATGGAGAACAAGGATTAGGGAAAACACATTCTATAATATGGTGGGCAACAAGAAACGATGCAATTTACGTTAGAGCCAATAATGAAATGACACAAAATGGATTGTTGAAAGCAATAGTTGAAGAACTTGGAGAACGAGCATATTTTTATATGCAAGAAAATTATAATTTGATTTTAAAACATCTAAAACAAAATCCACAAATCATAATTGTAGATGAAGTTGATTATTTAATTGGTAGCAAAAATGTTATTGAAATTTTAAGAGATATTCAAGATAACACAGGAGTACCGATTATTCTTGTCGGAATGGGTGCTATGGATAAGAAAATTGCAAGATTTAAACATTTTGAGGATAGAATTTACAAAAAACTAAAATTTGAACATTTTTCACCAGATGATATTAAAGAAATTCTGGAACAAATTACCGAAATAAAATTTACAGAAGATGCCATTTTATATCTATCTACAAGAACAAATCAATTCAGACAACTTGTAAAACTTCTTGAAAAAATAGAGAAATTATCTCAGAGAAATGGAATTGACGAATTTGATGAATATACATTGAAAGGAATATTAAATGAGCGGATTTTGATAAGAGCGATGTCGAACGAAGTGAGCAAGCTCGTCCCAGTGAAAAATCTGACGGAATGTAGATTTGCCGGAGGTGAATCGTAATGGAGTGTAAAGATTTTGAACCATCAATAATCCAAGAGAAAGACAAAATCCTAAAACTTTGCCGAAGATTGAAAAAATGTACGCTTGATGATTTAGCACAATTTGTAGAGATTGAAAAAGCAGTTATTGAAACATATCTGTTATATTTAGAACAAGAGAATTTAATTCAAATAAATAATGATATAATAACGCTTACAGATTCAAGAAAACCAAGAGATGACATTAATAATAAAAACTTACATTTGATGTTTCAGTATCGAACAGATGAGGAAATTGAAATCATTTTAAAAGGATTTTGCCTTGAAATTCCACCTCAAAAATTATGCCATCTAATCAATGTGAAAAAACAATGTATTTGTGATTATTACTGTCTTTTTCGAAAAAATATTTATTCAAGACAATTTAAGGAATTACTTAATAAGTTTTTTGAAAAACCACAAATTGGCAGGTACAGAATGTTTTATGAAAAGTATGCTTATTTTTATGTTTATGACAATAGAGTATTTGTAAGTGATAAATTACTTCGAGCAACATTAGAAAAGAAATTTAGTAAAAATGAAATCCAAGAATTTAAACGAATGTATTGTTATTTAGCAAGAATTGAAAGTCATAACACAAATGAAAATTATATGTACTATCGCCTTGCAGAATATATTTGGAGAAGAAATAAACCTTTTGAGGAGTTATATTTCGACTTAAAAACTAAATTACTTAATATTCTGTAATAAAATTGTTGCCAATTTTGAAAGGCTTGTCATTACTTTATTAGAACTATTTTTTAATTTTTTGTGATTTTTAAAACCCTTTTATAGTCTGGATTTAATTTTTATCAAAGGTCAACTTGTTGACCATTAGTAATTTTGAGTGTATTTCAATTTTTTATCATATAAATATAATTAAATTATGAGTTTGATTTTGCAGATAGAAAGTCCTTATGGGCTTAGTTGTCGTGCAAAAAGTAGCATTTTGGCTTATAATTTAAAATAAAAATAGTAGCATTATTTAATCTTTCAAATTTGGAATTGAATAATTACCGAATGAACTTATATTTTCTTAAAAAATAAGTCTGAAGTCTTGACAAAAACTGGATTATAGTAAATAATATAAATGAATAACCTAAAGTTTCTTCCTACGGTCTTCCGTATAGTGCTTTAGGTTTTTGCTTTATTAGAGCCTGTTACTTCATTAAATACAACTAAAAAATTAGAAGTGCCTTTTAGAATTTTGGGATTGTTTTGTGGTAAGTAACTTAGAATTTCCAAAATTTCATTGTACTTAGTCAACAGTTTATTTGGGTCTTTCAATATTATTTCATAATGAAAAACTCTATTTCTTAGCCTTCTAATTGAAACTAACAAATTTGAGATATAGTGAATTTGTTGTTGTTTCTCTTTTGGATAATTTATAAAAACACCTTTAAAAATGCCTTTTTTAGTCCATATTTTTGCATTGTATTTTTTCAAACAAAGATTAGTCCAAAAGCCAAAATTAAGATTCGCAATAACCTTACCGATAGAAAAATGTTTTGATTGTCCTTTACAATCCTTTACTACATCATTATATGCTTTCAGTAAAGTGTTGTAATCATATTCATCTAGTAACGAATTTGATTTAACTTCATTCGCAATCCAGTTTTCACCAAAATGAATTTTAAGCACTGTATCAATTGCATTTCTTAAAGTTACTTCTAATACAGACAACTCAGGATATAGTGCTTGTGATATTCTAATATTATCATTGTATTTATCTATAACCTTATCCTCGGTATCGTTTTCGATAGAAAGGAATGAGACAATACGTTCAAAACTTGTAGTTGCTGAATATTTTTCAAACATTTTTTTATCAACCATTCGTAAATTATACTACAAACAGGCTATTCAGTAATTATTTAATTTTCAAAGTACAAACGATTTTGGTATTATTTCTTCCAAGGTGGAAGTTCAAATTTAATTGTTTTAAAATCTTCCCAAATTAGAATTTTTAGTTTTATTCCTGATGGTAAAATCGGTTCAAGCGAAATCTTTGTTTTTGTAACTGTAATATTTGGTCATTTTTAATCCTATTGGCATTGTCAGTATCAATTGCTTTTGATGACAATTCAGCCGTCATCGGCTCAAACCTCGCCTAAGCAGCAATTCACCAACTCGAAGGTCAAACTGGCAAAAACAAGAAAATAACAATTCCTGCAAGACCGTATCTTAAATTAACAGATGATAATTTTGAGGAAATCCTTGCTGAAACGGAAAACTTTTTAAAGTAAAAAAGAAGTGTTGGAATTAAATGAAAGGAGCATATTTTGGGTACAGTTGAACCAATTAGAGAAATAAAAGATATTAGAAGGATAGAAAAACATTTAGCAAAACAAAGTGAACGAAACTTGTTGTTATTTACCCTCGGTATAAATTGTGGGTTGAGGATTTCAGATATTTTATCTCTAAATATAGAAGATGTGAGAAACAAAAATTTTATTCAAGTAACCGAAAAGAAAACAGGTAAATTTAAAAAGTTTCCAATAAATGCAAAGTTAAAACCCATGTTTATAAAATTCACCAAAGGTAAAGCTAATGACGAACCGCTTTTTAAATCTCGTCAAGGTAACAGAATGGAGCGAACTGCAGCATATAGGATAATCAACAAAGCTTGTAAAAGCATAGGAATGGAAGGTCTGATTGGCACACATACTCTGAGAAAAACTTTCGGTTATCACCATTACCAAAAATTTAAAGATGTTGTAATTTTACAAAAAATTTTTAACCATTCAACACCAGAAGTAACTCTGAGATACATTGGAATAGAGGAAGATGAAATCTTTGAAAGTTATGAGAATTTTATATTATAACTAACCGATAAAATTATGAATACAACAAAACGAATGCGACAATTTTACTAAATTGTTGCATGTTGTGCTATTCGGCTCATAGTCAGGATTTCAGAACGGCTTAATCATAAAATTAAAGAAAAATACATCATTTTATAGTTGTAAATTTTCAAAAATATATAAACAAATATTAACCAAGTAGCTATTTTTTATTTATTTTTTATCATGTTAATAGTAAGTTAGACATAACAAAGAATGAATGCGACAATTTAGTAATAATGTTGCAGAAATTCTTTTATAAGAAGTGATGAAGATTAAACATATAGTTGGGTTTTAGGTGATTGGATGAAAAATATTCCGATTAAAGACAAATCAGTAATTATACAAATTAAAGAAACATATCGAACAAATGGAAATTTACGAGGTCTGTTGTTATTCTTATTGTCTATTAATACTGGAATAAAGCTTGTTGATTTATTAAAACTGACTGTAGCAGATGTAAGGGACAAAGACTACATATCTACCAAAGATAATACTGATTCATATAAATATCCTGTGAATAAGGAAATTAAGAAGTTGATTTCTAAATTTATTGATGGTCGATATGATAAGGAATTTTTGTTTAAAACTCGTAATGGGAAACCAATTGATAGGATTCGTGTATATAGAGAATTTAAAGAAATATGTAAAAGTCTTTATTTAGGTGATGGATATTCTGTAACTTCTTGGAGGAAAACTTTTGGTTATCACTATTACAAAAAATATAAAGATTTAACATTCTTGCAATGGATGTTTAATCAAACAAGTGTTGAAGAAACATTGAAATATATAGATGTAGAGGCTGATTTTAAGTCTAAAGTTCAAGTGTCTTTAGGGTTGTAGAGGAGAAAAGCAATTATGACAAAAGTATTGATACTAGCAGGTGGGTTAGGTACACGCTTGGGTGAAGAAACAGGCACAAAACCAAAGCCAATGGTAGAAATTGGCGGATACCCAATTTTATGGCACATAATGAAGATATATTCTCATTATGGATATAATGATTTTGTCGTTTTAACTGGATACAAATCTCATATAATTAAAGATTACTTTGTACACTATTACCAAAGATATTCAGATGTAACTATTGACCTTAAAACAAATGGTATAGAACTTCACAAAATGCGTACCGAACCTTGGAAAGTTACAATGCTTTATACCGGTCAAGATACAATGACAGGTGGAAGAATTAAAAAAGCTCAAGATTATGTTGGAAACGAACCATTTTTATTGACTTATGGAGATGGGGTTTCAGATGTAAATATTGCAGACTTGGTTGAATTTCACAAAAAATCAGGCAAACTTATGACAATGACATCTGTTCAACCTTCAGGAAGATTTGGAGCATTAAATATCACAGAAGATAATCAAATTACTTCATTCAAAGAAAAACCAAAAGGTGATGGTGCGTGGATAAATGGAGGATTTTTTGTTTGTCAGCCTGAAGTTTTTGATTTTATTGAAGCAAATAATCCAAAAGAAATTTTTGAAAGACGTCCATTAGAAGCAATTGCAAATGCTGGACAACTTATGGCTTATAAGCATAGCGGTTTTTGGCGTCCAATGGATACCTTGAAAGATAAAATTGAATTAGATGAAATGTGGACATCAGACAATGCACCTTGGAAAGTTTGGGATAAACAAAATGCATTTGTAAGTATGGCAGGAAAGGTGTAAATTATGACAAAAAAGGTTTTAATAACCGGTGGAACAGGTTTTATCGGAAGAAATGTTGTAGCAGAACTTATTAAAAAGGGTTATGAAGTTCATTCGCTAGTTTTTCCGCCATTTGCACCTGAACAAAAGGGACTTGTGCAGTATGAGATGAATTTGATGGATTCAAACGCTGTAGATAAATTCTTATCAGAACATCATTTTGAAAACTTAATTCACCTTGCTTGGTATGTTGGCAAAGGGTGTCAAACTTCTGATGTTAATTTGGATTGGGTTTCAGCTTCCATTGGGTTATTAAAATCATTTAAAAATTATGGAGGGAAAAGAGTATTATTTACCGGTTCTGTTTCAGAATATGATTATCAATATGGTTTTATGACGGAAGATAAAACCCCATTAAATAATGAGTATTTGTATGGAAAGTCAAAAGCTGCTTTGTATTCATTAGCAAAATCTTATTGTGAAATGAATGATTTAGATTTTAAATGGGCTAGGTTGTTTAATGTTTATGGCCCAAATGAAAGACCTCAGAGATTGATGCCAAGTGTAATTGCCGCTTGTTTAAAAGGGGAAGATGTAAAAGTTTCAACTTGTACAAAATTTCAAGATTATTTGCATGTTGAAGATTTGGCACATGCAATTGTTGCATTGTTTGAAAGTGACGTGAAAGGTGCTGTAAATATCTGCTCTGGTCAGCCTATTCAATTACGTACAATTGTTGAAAAAATTGCACATTTTACGAATTTTGCAGGGAAAATCAAATGGGGAGCTATTCCTACATATTTTGAAGAACCAGTAGTTGTGGGCAATAATTCAAAATTGCGTGATTTAGTAAAATTTACCCCTAAATACACTTTAGATGAAGGCTTACAACAAACTATCAATTGGTGGAAAGAAAATATTAAGGAGATAACCAATGTATAACAACATATATGCAGGAAAAAGAGTATTCTTAACAGGTCACACAGGATTTAAGGGTAGTTGGTTAGCTTTGTGGTTGACCAAATTGGGGGCAAAAGTTTGCGGATATTCCCTAGCTCCAAATACTAATCCCTCAATGTTTAATGCTTTAGATATTGAACATAAAATCGAAAAATCTATTTTCGGCGATATATTAGATGAAAAAATTTTAGAAAAATCTATTTTAGAATTTCAACCAGATATTGTATTTCATTTATCTGCTCAACCATTGGTAAGGCTATCATATCGTGAACCAATTTTGACCTATAAAACTAATGTCATTGGAACTTTAAATGTTTTAGAAATGGCAAAACGATGTAAATCAGTGAAGGCATTTGTAAACATTACAACTGATAAATGCTATGAAAATAAAGAAGTAAATCGCGGATATAAAGAAGACGAACCTATGGGTGGATTTGATATGTATTCTTCATCAAAAGGCTGTGTTGAGATTATGTCATCCTCTTTTAGACGTTCCTTTTTACAAGAAGAAGGCACTTACGCAATGGCAACAGCGAGAGCCGGAAATGTAATCGGTGGTGGTGATTGGGCAGAAGACAGATTAATTCCTGATTGCGTTCGCTATATCAATGCCGATGAAAAAATCGAAATCAGAAACCCAATAGCAGTTCGCCCTTGGCAACACGTATTAGAACCCCTTTCAGGGTATTTGCTGTTAGGGCAAAAACTATTAGAAGGTGGCAAAAAATATGCCGAAGGTTTTAACTTTGGACCAAATGAGGATAGTGTTTTAAGAGTTGCAGAAGTGGCTGAAAAGGCTTGTAAATATTATGGCAAAGGGGAAGTCGTTATTCATAAAAGAGATAATTTGCACGAGGCAAATTTACTAATGCTAAATATTGAAAAAGCAGAAAAAGTCTTAGGTTGGACTCCAACATACACTGCGGATGATGCTGTAAAAAACACAATTGAATGGTACAAACATTTTTACGCTAAAGATGTAGATATGTATGAATTTACGATGAACCAAATTAAAGAATATGAGGGAAATATTAAATGGGAACAATAATTTTAGGTAGTGGAATATCTGGAATCTCTGCAGGTTATCATTTGGAAAAAGCTGGAGAACCTGTCGTTATTTACGAAAAAGATAGCGATTGGGGCGGATTGTGCGGAAATTTTACAATAGATGGTTTTAGGTTTGATAGATTTGTGCATTTCACATTCACTGACGACCCATATATCAAAGGAATTTTTCAAAAATCTTCACCTTTATACGACCATCCGTCAATTTCAACCAACTACTATAAAGGTTATTGGTTGAAACACCCTGCACAAAACAATCTTGCACCATTGCCAACAGAAGATAAAGTCCAAATTATCAAAGGATTTATCAATCGTAAAGAAAAACCTGTTGAGCAGATTTCTGATTATGAAGAGTGGCTGAGAGTTCAGTTTGGAGATTATTTTGCAGAAAATTTCCCATTCAAATATACAAGGAAATATTGGGGATTAGAACCTAAAGAACTTGAAACAAAATGGGTTGGCAATCGTATGCATTCTCCTGATTTGGATGAAGTTTTGCGTGGAGCTTTTGAAGTTCAAGATAAAAATTTCTACTATACAAAATATATGAGATACCCTAAAAAGGGTGGATTCCGCTCGATTTTAGATGATTGTAGAAAAGGTTTGGATATTAGGTTTAATAAAGAAGTTGTAAAAATTGACCCTAAAGATAAAGTTGTAACATTTAAAGATGGAACAACTCAAAACTACACAAGACTTATTTCATCTCTTCCGTTACCGGAAATTGTCAAAATGATTGATGGTATTCCAAGTGAAGTTGTAAAAGCCGGAGAAAGTTTGCATAATACTTGCGGATATATGATTTCGTTAGGTTTCAAACGACCTGATGTTGCAAAATACTTGTGGTTCTACATCTATGATGAGGATATTTTGTCTTCTCGAGTTTATTCACCTAGCATGAAATCTCCTGATAATGTGCCTGAGGGGTGCAGTTCTTTGCAGGCAGAAGTCTTTTTTGATTGCAAAGCTGATATTCCAAAACCTGAAATTGTTTTGAAAAACACAATAGAAAAACTTTCAAAAATGGGTTTGTTCACCGAGGATGAAATTGTTGTTAAAGATATTCGATTTGAAAAATATGCAAATGTAACCTTTGACAAAGCGATTTATACAAACCGTCAAATCGTACTTGATTATTTGCAATCTCAAGGGATAGAAAGTATCGGCAGATTTGGCAAATGGGAATACATGTGGACATTCCAAGCCTTTGCCGATGGTATGAAGTGTGTGAAAGGGGGAAAAGATGATTAAAGAAAATAATATAAATTTAGAAACTATTGAACCAGTTTGGACAGAAAATTTTACAGCAAGAGATGTCACGATGGAAGAGGTAGAATAAGATGAAAGCAGTATTTATGGGAACACCGGAGTTCGCAGTACCAACACCCATTATCAATGACTACGATTCTCTTTAAGATTCCCACCTGAGGTGCTGCAAGACCAACACCCATTGCT
>OQVZ01000283.1_pt1 | contig 19270 bp, 15 predicted proteins | sample 1691571 | NCBI WGS metagenome assembly OQVZ01 (sample SAMN03418261, study PRJEB22391) | human gut metagenome | biome: human-gut; feature: organic feature; material: feces | host: Homo sapiens | place: Tanzania | collected 2013-01
ACGATTCCTTTCACGTATGGATACCATGGCATCTCAATTGCGGAACCTGCGGAAAGGACTACGATTATATTCTTATTTACTGTTGTGAGTTCGTTCAGCAGTGTCTCCTGTGCAGCCGGCATGGACATATGTGTACGGTCAAGTCCTTCGGACTCACTGATTTCATCAAGTCCTCCGAAGAAAAGAACGATGTCTGCCTTCTTCGCAAGCTCTACTGCTGCCTTTGTCAGCTTCTGATTCGGTTTTCTGTTACGGATATATCCCTGCTCATATGCAACAACATCCAGATCTGTGGATCCGATCACGTCAAGGATTGCTTCCGGCTGTTTTGCAGAGTTTACAAGTGATGAACCGGCTCCCTGATATCTTGGAACCTTCGCGAAATCACCGATCACTGCAACTTTTGTTCCCGGTTTCAGCGGAAGGATCTGATCCTCATTTTTCAGAAGGACAATACTTTCCTCGGCTGCTTTTCTCGCAAGATTGTGATGCGCTTCCACATCAAATGTCTTTCCTTTCGCATCTTCTGTTGCCTGATGTGTTGAGAAGATCACACTTAAAAGTTCATCCAGTCTCTGATCCAGTACCGCTTCTTCAAGATCACCGTTCTCAACCGCATGAATGATATCATACATTCCTGATTTTCCAGTTCCCGGCATCTCAAGATGGCTTCCGTTCTTCACGCCAAGTGCATGATCGTTACTTCCGCCCCAGTCAGACACGACAAATCCATCAAATCCCCACTCATCTACAAGAATTTCCTGCAGCATATGGCTGTTTTCATTTGCATAGATTCCATTTACTTCATTATAAGAGGACATGATGGACTTTGACTTGCCTTCTTTGACCGCAATCTCGAATCCGGTTGTATAAATCTCACGGAACGTTCTTTCGTCTACGACAGAATCGTTTGCCATACGGCGCAGCTCCTGGCTGTTTGCTGCGAAATGCTTTGGACAAGCTGCAATTCCTTTGCTCTGGATTCCACGGACATATGCCGCCGCCATCTTTCCTGCATGATACGGATCCTCTGAAAAATACTCGAAGTTTCTTCCACACAGAGGACTTCTCTTGATATTAAGTCCAGGTCCGAGGATCACATTGACTCCCATTGTCACTGCCTCTTCTGCAAGTGCTTCTCCGATCTCTTCTCCAAGTGCTTCGTCCCAGCTGTTTGCCACTCCTGCTGCTGTCGGAAAACACGTCGCCGGAAGACTTGCATTCAATCCCAAATGATCTCCTGCTCCTGCCTGTCTTCTCAACCCGTGAGGTCCGTCAGACATTACCATAGACGGAATTCCATATTTTTCAAAATCAACGGTCTCCCATGTGTTCTTTCCTGACATCATAACTGCTTTCTCTGCCAGTGTCATCTTTCTGATCAGCTTTTCATATTTCAGACTCATTTTGAAACCTACCTTTTATTTTATACTATGTTGCTTTGTTACCCTTCGCAGTACCTGTGATTGTTTTGCATTTTCTACATCACAAGTATCTTTTTTACTGAACTTATCATAACACAAAAAGCAGACCGTTAAGGTCCGCTTTCATAAATGGTCGTTTTTTCTACATGAACTGTTGTAAACCATATTCTATTTTATTTCTTATATTACGGCTGTTTTCCGATATAAGCAAGGATTCCGCCATCTACATACAGGATATGTCCGTTTACGAAATCGGATGCATCGGATGCAAGGAATACTGCCGGTCCCTGAAGATCTTCCGGTGTTCCCCAACGAGCAGCCGGTGTTTTAGAAACGATGAACTGATCAAACGGATGTCTGCTTCCGTCTGCCTGTCTCTCGCGCAGCGGTGCTGTCTGTGGTGTTGCAATGTATCCAGGTCCGATACCATTACACTGGATATTGTGTTCACCATACTCAGAGCAGATATTTCTTGTAAGCATTTTCAATCCGCCCTTTGCTGCTGCATAAGCAGATACTGTCTCACGTCCGAGCTCACTCATCATAGAGCAGACATTGATGATCTTTCCATGTCCCTTTTCAAGCATTCCCGGAATAACTGCTTTAGAAACGATGAATGGTCCATTCAGATCTATATCGACAACTTTTCTGAACTCATCAACTTCCATCTCAAGCATTGGTTTTCTCATGATGATTCCTGCATTATTTACAAGAATGTCAATGATACCAACTTCTTCATTGATCTTCGCAACCATTTCCTGAACCTGTGCTTCGTCTGTCACATCACATACATATCCGTGTGCCTCTATTCCAAGTTCTTTGTATGCTGCAATTCCCATATCTACTTTTTCCTGACTGCGACAGTTAAAGCAGATTTTTGCTCCTGCCTCTGCATAAGCAGATGCGATTCCGAATCCGATTCCGTAAGATGCTCCTGTTACAAGTGCAACTTTACCTTCCAGTGAAAAATTAACCATGGTAATTTTCTCTCTTTCTTCTTATTATAATTGAGTTTATATTATCTCAGGTCTTTATTCTCGATATTGTCCATATCGCCGTAGTCCTGGTTTTCTCCACACATTCCCCAGATAAATGTGTATGCTCTTGATCCACATCCTGAGTGAATTGACCAGCTTGGAGAGATAACAGCCTCTTCATTGTGCATGATGATGTGTCTTGTCTCCTGTGGCTCTCCCATGTAGTGCATTACAAATGCATCATCCTCCATGTCAAAGTACAGATAAACTTCCATACGTCTGTCATGTGTATGAGCCGGCATTGTATTCCATACGCTTCCCGGAAGAAGTTTTGTCATACCCATAGCAAGCTGACAGCTATCAACCTGACCTGTTACGATATATTTATTGATCACTCTGTGGTTAGAATCCTCAAGTGTTCCCATCTCTACTTTGTTCTCATCTTTTACGATCACAACACCTTCTTCAGCTTCACCTTCAAGCTTGATGTGTACTGTTGGGTAAGCAACGTGTGCCGGTGCACTGTTCAGATAGAACTTCGCCGGATTTGAAGCATCTTTGCTCTCAAATGTAATATCTTTTGATCCACGTCCGATATACATTCCGTCTCTTGCATTTACTTCATAAACACGTCCGTCAATTGTTACGATTCCATCTCCACCGATGTTGATCAGTCCCATCTCTCTTCTCTGAAGGAAATATTCTGCTCTCAGTTCGTCTCCTGCTGTCAGCGCAAGTTTCTCCTGAACCGGTACTGCTGCTCCTGTGATGATACGGTCAATGTGGCTGTAAACCAGATTGATCTTGTCTGCCTGGAACAGATTCTGAATTAAAAATTCCTCTCTCAGTCTGTCTGTTGTGTAATGTTTTACATCTCTTGGTGATGCTGCTGTTCTAACTTCCATGATAATCCTCCTGATACATTTTTTATTTGATTTGCCTAAACAATGTTGTTCTACTTTTTGATGAATTTTTCATCGCATAACTATACTATAGCATTCGTTTTATTCCTTTTCTTGTGAAATATTGATGTAAATATTGAATATTTTGAACACTGCAAGTATAATCAAAATAAAAGGAGGTTTAACTCAATGAAAGCTTGTTCTACATGCAAAGAATCTATGAAAAATTGTATCGACACACATTCTTTTGCATTTGCTCACTTATATAGTGATGAAAAAATCATGGATATGCATATCCACAATTGTTATGAAATCTATTATTCGATTTCCGGTGGCAAACAATTTCTGATTGATAATTGTCTGTATGATATCCATCCCGGAGACATTTTCTTGATCAATCAGTTTGAGGGACACCATCTGACTCAGATTGACCAGGAAACTCATGAACGAATTATTCTTTCTATTGATCCAGATTACCTGACACAGTTGTCGACTCCAAACACCGATTTGAACCATTGTTTCAATTTTCGAGACACTTCAATGCCACACTGCGTCCATCTGACACCAGAGGAACAGAATCGATTTATTTACTTTATTCATAAGTTTCAGTCTCATGAAGGAATGGGGGAAGATCTGCTGGATCAGGCAGTATTTCTTGAATTGATGGTATTTTTAAATCAGACATTTCAGGCAAAATGTACCATTACAGAGAAAAAAGAGAAAGAAAAATCAACCTCCAAGTATCATACCCAGGTTGATGAGATTCTATCTTATATTAACGCACACATAACAGAACCACTGACTTTAGAAGACCTGTCTGCCAATTTTTACATGAGCAGTTCTTATATCTGCCGTATTTTCAAGGCTGCCACCGGAACGACGATCAATAAATATATCACAGCCAAAAGACTGACTTTGTCGAAATCTCTGCTCAGTCAGGGACACAGTGTCACAGAAGTATGTGAGATGTGCGGATTCAATGATTACAGTAATTATTTGAAGGCCTTTACAAAAGCAGTGGGCATATCTCCGAAGAAATATGCCCAGTTTAATTCATGATTTTATTCGTTTTATTTTTCCAATAATTTCTTATATGAGAAATCAATCGCAAATGCTCCCAGCGGAGCTGTCAGCACAATTGCTAAAACAGCCACAGTAAGAACGGTATCTCCGCATGCGAATCCCATCGCAAGCGGAATTCCGCCGATTGCTGCCTGAACTGTTGCCTTCGGTGTATAGGCCATCATGGCAAATAATCGTTCTGTCCTCTTGAGACTTGTTCCAAGAAGGCAGACGAATACGCCAAGCATACGGAACACCAGTGCACCCACGATAACAACTAACGCTTTCACACCGATTTTTCCAAGATATCCGACATTCACTGTTGCTCCTACAAGCACGAACAGGAATACTTCTGCTGCCACCCACAGCTTTCCATATTTCACAGAAATCCTCTTCGCAACAACTTCTCTCTTTTTCTGCAAACCGATTCCAATGAACATGATCGCGATCAATGCTGAAAATGTGATTGCCGTATTCAAACTGTCTTCCATCACAACAAGTAACAGAGAAATACTCAAGATGATCAACACTTTCGAGGTATCTCTTATATGCACTTTCTTAAAGTAATACGCAAGACATGTCCCTATTAATAATCCAATCCCAATTCCAAGGAAAATAGAAACCGGAATATTGATAAAACTGAGTATAGATGTGCTCTGTCCCTGCATCATTCCTGTAAATGTTGAGAATAGCACGATGACATAGACGTCATCCACAGATGCGCCCGCAAGAATCAGCTGCGGAATCCCCTGTTTCACACCATAGCCTTCCTCCATCAGCTTCACCATTCTCGGTACTACAACAGCCGGTGAAACTGCTGCAAGCACAGCTCCCATGATTGCAGCTTCAAGTATAGATAATCCCATCAGCTTCGGAGCCAGCAGTACAATTCCAACAATCTCAAATGTTGCCGGAACAAAACACATCATCACAGCCGGTCTTCCGATCTTTTTAAGTCCTGAAAGATCCAGACCAAGACCGGCTCTTGTAAGGATGATAATCAGCGCGATCTTTCGAAGCTCGGCTGAGATTCCAAGAATACTGTCATCCAACAGATTCAGTACATATGGACCGAGTATCATCCCCGTGATCATCATTCCAAGCAGGCTTGGCAGTTTGATTTTCTTACAGATCCACCCCATAAACATTCCTACAAGCAGGATCAAAGCGATACTTAATAACATGTTAATTCCTCCTTATAAACACAGAAAAAGCTGACACCTTCTGCGTTAGTTTATTCGCAGAAGTCATCAGCTTTATAAGCGGTTTAAGTATATTCTACTTAGGGAGAACTTCATTCCCTGTGTGGTATGTTACCACAGCATCTATTAAATTGCAAGCAGGTTCTTGATTGCTTCCATGTAAATCTGTACTGCTTCTTCAACTTCAGATACGAGTGTGTACTCGTCTGCACCGTGGATGCGGTAATCTACGCCCGGTTTCTCCGGTCCGAATGCGATGATATTTTTTAAGGACTTCGCATATGTTCCACCACCGATTACTAACGGTTTGTTCTCTGTATCTCCTGTTACATCTGTATAAGCTTTGTACAGTGCCTCTACAAGTGGAGACTCTTTCGGGAAGAACAATGGTTTTGTAGTTGTGTGGATCTCAATGCGTCCGTTCTCGTCTTCGAGCTTTCCTTCGCACATCTTGAGCATATCTTCTACAGAATATGTTACCGGGAATCTGATATCGATTGTAGCGGAGATCACGCCGTCTTCTGTCTTAACGATTCCGTTACAGAATGTAAGCTCTCCAAACTCATCTGCGCATTTCAGTCCGATTCCTGACCCGTCACATGCTGTACCAATGTGTGAGTTATAGAATTCTACGAAATCATCTTCAAATCCGGCTTTTGCAAGACAGTCAAAGATAACACCTGCAGCATTAACTCCAAATGCCGGTGTACTTGCATGTGCAGATACTCCCTTTGCATAAATAGTGATCTTTCCATCTTCCTCTGTTACTTTGTATTCCTGAAGCTTTGTCTCTGCGAAAGCAGCTTCCAGTCTGTCTTTCAGTCCTTCTTCTGCCGGAATCTCTGCTGTACATGCATCACATACGGCATTGAATACAAATCCACCATTGATAGAAATAATCTTTGTATTCTTAGAAGTTGCCAGCATGCCAAGCATACCTTTCTCTCCGTGAATACACGGGTAACTTGCATCCGGTGTGAATCCACAAGATAACTCTTCTGCCACTTCATTATAATGCTCCATACATCTGGAACCATTTTCCTCATTACATCCCATGATCAGACGAACTCTCTTGTTGAGCTTCACACCTGAATCACGAAGAAGCTTCATTGCATAAAGCGCTTCCATAACAGGTCCTTTATCATCTGTTGTTCCACGTCCGTAAACGTAATCTCCTTCTCTTGTCAGCTTGAATGGATCATATGTCCAGTCACCGCCCGCTGGTACGATATCCAGATGTCCTGCGATACCAACGATCTCTTCGCCTTCTCCCATCTCTGCATATCCACAGTAGTTATCCAGGTTCACTGTCTTGAATCCCAGTTCATCTGCGATCTGCAGTGCTTCGTGAAGAACTTTCGCCGGGCCTTCTCCAAATGGCATCCCCTCTGCCGGTGTGCCAAGCTGTGAATCTATCGCTACAAGTCTTTCCATATTACTTAACAATTCTTCTGTTGTTGCATGAATCTTTTCTTTGATATCCATTTTTTTCACCCTTCCTTTTTTACTGTTTTCTATCATATCATGTATCGTGAAAAATTTCCAGTATTCCTGTAGGTAAATTATCGACAGAATGTTGATAATTAATCATTTTAAACCTTTCTTTCGCTTCAGATTATATTCTCTTAATAAATTTTACTTTTCTTTTGCTTTCATGACACGAGGTGTTCACAATCGTTTCATATAATAACATCATCAAATTGATACAGATGAATTACAAAAGTATCATAAATAAAAGAAGACGGTGGTTGTATTAGTAATCTATCTTTTATGATTGCCGGACTTCGACCAAAAATAACGAATAGTTTACATAGATTATGGCCCGGTGCTTTTGCACCGGGCCACGTTATTATTTTATAAATTACATTCTTGTGCAGTACCTGCTAAGTTTCTTTCCAATTTTCGTAGTTTTTCTTCTGCTTCTCTTGCACGTTTTTCTGCCTCATCTACTCTCTTTTGTGCCTTTTCTTCCGCTTCATCTGCTCTCTTTTGTGCCCGCTCTTCCGCTTCTTCTGCTCTCTTTTGTGCCTTTTCTTCCGCTTCATCTGCTCTCTTTTGTGCCTTTTCTTCCGCTTCCTGCGCACGTTTCTTTGCTTCTGCCAGTTCTTCTTCCATCTCATCAATCATGAGTTTCACAGTATTTCGATCCAGGATTTCCAACTCTTTTGAAAACATATTCATCATCCTTTCGCTATTCAGGCACAAATTGTAGACTTCCTCATAAATCTTTTGAAATCCCGGATTTTTATTCACCAATTTTATAATCATATCCGGATCATCCTGACTTAGGAATACAAGCCATTCTTCCAGCCTGTTTTCTATTTCTCTTTCTTCATTTTGAATGATGTCACCAAAAATGTCAAGGCATATAAATGTGTATTCTTGTAACAGATTTGTTTCTAATCCTGTATCACTTGTCTGCCGAAAACGATGTATATAAATCTCTTCTGAAAATTTCTTATAAAATGCATTGCTTGTTTCGAACAGAACTATTGTATATACCTTTTTAATGTCTTTATAACTAAATGTCGGTCCTAATTGTTCCCGCACTCTTTTGTATTGTCTAAGTAGAAGATCTGCTGAATAACATGCACTCCTTTCTCCAGGGAAACGATATCCCAACTTTTGTATTTCGACATTCGCAATGCTCCCATCTTCCAGTTGAACAACAATATCCATAACCAATAATGAACTCTCCTTTCGTCCGAATCATTGGAAAATATTTTTTCAACTTATTTTTCATAGGCATATCCTCTCTTATTCACTTATAATTTTTTCTTGGATCGCCGCTTCGAACTGAAGCAATTGACCGATTTCTATTGATATTCACCGTTAACTGTGAATTATAATTACTATTCTGAATTCAGATACTCCACAGATAGATTGGAGTGATTATAGATTACTTGATTCATTTAAAATTTACAATGTATTTTTTGTTCATAACTCAACTTTTTTGTTGATACTATGTGAATAACTTTTCATTTGCATGTACAAAAATATGCCTCAACGCTCTTGCATCAAGGCATAATCTATTATTTTCCTAATTTTATTCTTCCACTTTCACCGGATTTGTCACGCTGACCTTGTGATCATACCAGGTTTCCTTTTTCCCAATCAATGCAAGATCAAATTCTTTGTCCAGTGCCGGAACCGGAACATCGAATCCATACACTTCGTCAGATGTTCCATCGCTGTAATTGATCGTATCTGTTGTAGGCTGAAGCAATTCTGCACCATCTTTCTGCGCGTCTTCTGCAGTTCCCACGAACAGATTAACAATATTTTTAGACACCAGACTAATATGGATCGTCATTTTTCCATCCTCTACTGTCAATGTTCCCTTACCATCCATTGCTTCATTCACATGGAACATTGTACTGTCTGTCTGAAATTCTGCTGTGTATGTTCCGTCTTCCAGTGCTGCCTGCTCATCCTCTGACTTATCTTTCGAATCGTCTTTTGTATCAGCCTGTTCTGTCTGTGCTTTTCCGCTGTCTTTCGTTTCTGTGCTATTTCCACATCCTGTAAATACAGATGCGATCATAGAAACGGAAATCAATACCATTAATAACTTCTTTTTCATCTGAATACTTCCTTTCATTGATTCAGAAAAGGTCATGCATTTCCCTTTTCTCTGAACATGCATGACCTTATCCTATCTTCTTACAAATTACTCTGCATCAATTGCAGCCTGTGTATGTGCTACATACAGCTGCTGGATTGCCTGAATTTCTCCTAAACCTGCAATCTGAGTATCAATGCTGTCAAATGCTCCTGATGCCTCGAACTGGCTCTTCCAGGAATCGTCATCATCTCCGGCCATATCGTTGTTCGCATGGTCTCCTGCAACAACCATCAGCGGACGAAGGATTACTTTCTTATATCCTGCTTCTTTCAGCTTCTCGATCACTGCCTCGCAGGATGTATCTTCCGGCTCGCCCTCTACAGTTCCGATAAATACATTGTCATATCCAAGCTGTTCCATCTGTGTCTGCATCTGAGAATAACTTACTTTTGCAGTATGAGATGTACCATGTCCCATAAATACAAATGCTGTTCCGTCTTCTTTCACTGCATCCAGACTGTCAAATCCTGCGTCTTTAACTGCCTCTGCTGTGATTGCTTCCGCTACTGCTGCCTTGTCTGCATTGATAACAGTTGCATCAGCTCCAACTTCTCCCAGAAGTGGCTCTGCGATCTTAACAGATTCAAACTTATCTTTATATCCTTCTAATGCTGCTGTAAGTTCATCATACTCTGCTCCATGCATCAGATGTGTTGGCTGTACAACGAGGTTCTTCACACCATTGTCTACTGCTCTCTGTAATGCCTGATCCACATTGTCGATCTTCTCGCCATCACGGGCCTGTACATGATTGATAATGATCTGTGCTGTAAACGCTCTTCTTACAGACCAGTCCGGATAAGCTGCCTGAATCGCTTTCTCAATGCCACCGATATCTGTCGCACGGCTGTCATTGAAAGATGTTCCAAAACTTACTACAAGAATTTCATTTTCACCGATCTCATCAGCATTGAGCGGATCATCCTTAGATGCATCACCTGTATCTCTTCCGAAATAATCCGGATCCGCGTTCTCACCCTCAACCAGTTCTTTCTGTGCATCTGTCAGTGCATCCCATGCTTCTTTTGCTGCTGTACACTGCTCATCTGTCTTATCTGTTCTTTCCTGAACATAGATATCATCAATCAGTTTCGCTACTTTATCTGCAGCTTCCTGGTCACTGTCCTGTGCTGACTCTGTCTTTGTTGTGTCAGCGTTGCTGGCGCTCTTTGAACCACATCCTGCGATCATAGATACACTAAGTGTTGCTGCAAGTAAAACCATTAATACTTTTTTCTTCATCATTATCCTCCTGATCTCTTATCCTTTTCAGAAATGAAATATATCCGCCGCAACTCTGCCCTTCTCAGGCATTCAGCTTCTATCTGAATCTGCTCTCACAAATCCAAAGATATAAAGATACCCTCGTATAAAACGAGGGTACGCAAAGAAAAACCGTGATCATTTACAATCTATCTATAAATAATTACTGCAGTCTAAACCATTTTCTTTCGTACGGCCAATTCCTCGTGGCATGAATTCTTCATTCCTGTACTGCGAAAGGCAGGTCTCCCGGCTGATCGTTCAAACGTTTCTGCTTCACCTTCCCGGTCTCCCAGTGGTTTCAAAGCACAAGCTCACGAAATACGGTGACGAGTTCGTACAGGATTCTCACCTGTTTCCCTTTTCACCAGTCCCGATCTTCCATGTAGCTTTCCTGATCCTTTATGATCAACGCTACATTTTCAATCCGACTGACACCTCACGCATCTGTATTAAATTATATGTTACAACGGGGTCATTCTATCACACTTGCTCAAATGCGTCAAGAAATGTTGCAAATTGATTAAATTGATTGAATCATATAGATTTCCGACTTTGAATTCCTTCACAAAAATGTTACAATATCCCTCAGAGACAAAATTTGTAACTAAGGTGGTTTATTATTATGAAAGAATCTAATGGTCAGGCATTTCGCCGTGGCTTTCGCGATGGAATCCCGATTGGACTCGGATATCTTGCGGTTTCCTTTTCTATCGGTATCGCTGCAAGAAATATCGGCCTGAATGCATTTCAGGGATTCCTTATGAGTCTGTTAAATAATGCCTCTGCCGGAGAGTATGCCGGACTTACTGTAATTGCTGCAAACTCTCCTTATATTGAGGTCGCAATCGTCACACTGATCACGAACGCACGTTATCTTCTGATGAGCTGTGCTATGAGTCAGCGTTTGAGTCCGGATCTTTCGCTCGGACATCGATTACTGATGAGTTATGATATCACAGACGAGCTTTTTGGAATTGCGATCAGCAGACCCGGTACTTTAAACCCTTACTATACGTATGGTGCAATGGTAACTCCGCTTCCGGGCTGGGCCTTTGGAACTATGCTCGGTGTTATTGCCGGAAATATCATGTCTCCGCGTATGGTCAGTGCATTCAGTGTTGCTCTCTTTGGAATGTTTATTGCTATCATCATTCCTCCTTCGAAGCAGAATAAGGTCGTTGCAGGACTGGTTATCCTTGCATTTATCTTAAGCTTTGCAGCAACTTGCCTGCCTTGGATATCTACCCTGTCAGATGGTACCAGAACAATCATCCTGACCGTTGCACTTTCAGCCGGAGCAGCATTCTTCTTCCCAATACCAACAGAAGATGAAAACATAACTCCAACAAATTGATAAAAGGAATAAAATTATGACACATAACATTTATATTTATATTCTTATCATGGGTGGTATCTCTTATCTGATCCGTGTATTGCCGATGACCTTGATCCGAAAGCCTTTGAAGAACCGATTTCTTCAATCTTTTCTATACTATGTACCTTATGTCACACTGGCTGTGATGACATTCCCGGCAATTCTTCATGCCACACAGTCACCTGTCTCGGGTGCTCTTGCGCTGGTTGTTGGAATCATTGCCGCATGGTGCGGTGCCGGACTGCTGCCAGTTGCAGTTATTTGCTGCGCAGTCGTATTTATCGCAGAACTTTTCTTGTAAAGTTCTTCTCATTAACTTGATATTTGATAGAGAAACTACCTGTTTATAATCAGACAATTCAATATTTAAAAAGGGTATCGAGCTCAAAAACAGCGTTTTTTGTTGCTACCGATACCCTTTTTTTGTTCGAAATATCGAGTTGTCTTAATTTTCTGATTTTTAAGATAATTTTCTCAAAAAGTCTAACGCAAAAATGTTAAAAAAGGGGTTGCATTTTTCTGTAGCTTTGATATAATAACCATGTTGTTTGAAACGAGCAACAAACAAAACTCAAGTAATGCGGAATGGTGTAATTGGCAGCACAGCAGACTCTGACTCTGTTAGTAGGGGTTCAAGTCCCTTTTCCGTAGCTGGGAATTTGCTTATGCAAGTTCCCTATTTTATCGGAGTGTGGCTCAGTTTGGTAGAGCGCTACGTTCGGGACGTAGAGGTCGCAAGTTCGAATCTTGTCACTCCGATGGTTGAAGAGATTACAGATTGTAATCTCTTTTTTTGTTGCATAATCTATACTTGCACGAAATGCAATTTGTTGGGCTCAAGTAGAGTGATTCAGTCCATTATATATGATTCGGTGACTATTAATTCCAAAATCTCTAATTCAGTCAATCATAAAACCAGAAGTTGTATCCAGGTTTTAAAATTCTCAAAAACAGGTCAATCGTTTACCTCTACATACTTATCCTAAATTCACAAAATTACGATTTAGGTCAACACTTCTGCTTAAATTATTGACTGAATTATAAATAATTCATATTAGGTCAATAAAATAGTAAGATGTGTTGACTAAAAACCTAAAAAATGAAATATTAGTCAACACATCTCTATATACACTTGACTATGAATACAAAAATCGAAAATCTAGTCAACACTTCTTTACTTCCACTCACCATCAAACACAACCGTCGCCGGTCCTGTCATATAAACCGTATTCTTCTCCTGATCCCACTGAATCTCCAGATCACCACCAAGAAGTTTCACTGTGACTTCATCCTCTGTCAATCCATTCAGAATACAGGAAACTGCTACAGCACATGCTCCTGTTCCACAGGCAAGTGTCTCTGCTGATCCTCTCTCCCACACGCGCATCTGTACTGTATGTCTGTCCAGCACTTTTACAAATTCTGTATTTACACGTCTTGGAAACCTTTCATGATTTTCGAATTTTGGTCCGATCTCTTCTATCGGAAGATTATCTACATCATCTACATAAACAACTGCATGTGGATTTCCCATGGACACGCAAGTCATATGATACTCTTTTCCATCCACAAGAATCGGTTCATCTACAACTTTTTCTCCTTCTGCTACAACCGGAATTTCTGCCGGTGTCAGGATCGGACTTCCCATATCGACCTTAACCTTTTCAACTTTTCCATTTTCTACAAAAAGCTGAAGTGTCTTGATTCCTGCCAAAGTCTCAACTGTAATCTCTGTTTTATCTGTCAGGCCATAATCATACATGTATTTTCCAACGCAGCGAACTCCATTTCCACACATTTCTCCTCTGGATCCATCTGCATTATACATCGCCATCTCACAATCTGCCACTTTGGAAGGGCAGATCAGAATCAGTCCATCTGATCCAATTCCAAAATGTCGATCACTGACTTTAATTGCCAACGCTGATGGATCTTCCACTTTCTCCTCAAAACAGTTTACATACACATAATCATTTCCGATTCCCTGCATTTTCGTAAATTTCATTCTTCTCTCCGTTCCGCTGTCATTTCTGACAGTCCTCTTATTCACTGCTGTTCACAGATACTGTAAACAGCAGGCATTAATAACATCTTATTCATTCATAATCGTCAGCACCATCTGTGCTGTTTCGAGCATATTGGTTCCACTTTCCATACTGCTCTTCTGCAGATAACGATGTGCTTCCTCTTCTGACATGTTGTTTCGTTCCATCAGAAGTGCTTTCGCCTGATCGATTATCTTTTTCTGAGAATCATCCCTCTTTCGTATCGTTTCTCTACGCTTTCTTCGCTTTCTGCTCTGCGTCTGCTGGATCATCTCAACAGTATTTACCAGATCATATACTTTGATTGGAAGTGGAAGCCCTACAACCCCTTCCGGCAGATCATCCATCCACTTTGTCGGTGATGCTACCAGAAGCATATCAAAAGCGTCCGGAAGAGATTCTCGCAAATCTGTATACTGCATATCCTGAAAACGATAACCACATACGACAATTCCATCATTCCAATTATCAGCATACTGCAAAGCCTTGGCGCCTGTCAAACATACCGCAGATACTTCAATACCCGCACGAACTAAACTGTTACGGATATTTACTGCATTTTCCCTCGTTGAGAAAACAACAATAATATTACTCATATCTGCTCACCTCTTCCGCTAACTATAATTTTTCTCAATCTTATTATCTATCAAACAATCCGGTCTACAGCCTGTAAAGATAATGGTCGATTTCCCAGTCTGTCACCTGCATACAATATTCTTTATATTCTTTCTTATTCGCTTTGATGATCTTTTCTGCAAGATTTTTTCCTAATACATTGATCAGCAACTCATCTTTCTCAAGTTCTGCCGTTGCATCCCCAAGATTTCTCGGCAGTTCTTCTACTTGAAGCTCATCTCTTCTTTCCTGTGTCATCTTCTGAATATTCTCATCAATATTCTTCGGAGGCATGATCTGATTCTTAATTCCATCCAGTCCCGCTTTCAGAAGTACTGCAAGTGCCAGATACGGATTGGCTGTTGCATCCGGACTGCGAAGCTCCAGCCTTGAATTATTTTCTTTCTCCATAGATACACGGATCAACGGACCTCTTGTCCTGGCAGACCATCCCATATAAACCGGTGCTTCATATCCCGGCACAAAACGCTTATATGAATTGATCGTTGGATTTGTAATGCAAGTGATCGCTTTCATATGCTTCATCAGGCCACCGATAAAATAATATCCTTCCTGACTAAGTCCATTTTCATCCTCTGCATTATAAAGTGCATTTGTTCCATCATTTTTATATAAAGACAAATTGATATGCATTCCCGATCCATAAGTCTCGCTTTTCGGTTTCGGCATAAATGTTGCATGCAGACCATGACGTTTTGCAATAGTCTTGACAACCATCTTAAATGTCATCAGATTATCCGCTGTAATCATAGCCTCATCATAATGGAAATCAATCTCATGCTGCGCCGGTGCGATCTCATGATGTGAAGAAATAATCTCAAATCCCATGTCTTCTAATGTTAAGATCATGTCTCTTCTTGCATTTTCTCCAAGATCCAATGGTCCTACATCAAAATATCCGCCCTGCTCATGAGTTACAGTTGTCGGTCTGCCATCATCATCTGTATGGAAAAGGAAGAACTCACATTCCGGGCCGACATTCATCGTATATCCCATCTCTTTCGCTTCTGCTACCGCTTTTCTAAGCACATAACGCGGATCACCCTCATATGGTGTTCCATCCTTCTTATATACATCACAAATTAATCTTGCAACCTTTCCCTGCTGTGGTCTCCATGGAAAAATCTCAAATGTACTCAGATCCGGATACAGATACATATCCGGCTCCTCTTCATCTGTAACACCTTCCAGAGAAGAAACATCAAACATACAGCGATTATCCATTGCTTTCTCAAGCTGTCCGACTGTAACTGCCATATTTTTCATTGTACCGAAAATATCTGTAAACTGCAGTCGGATGAAAGCGACATCTTCTTCCTCTACAATTCGAAAAATATCGTCTCTTGTATAGTTATGCATTACTTTGCAACCTCCTTTATCATAGACTCATACGATAAAAGGGCGTTCTCCACCCAAGTTGGAAACGCCCTTGTTTCTGTGTTACATTATATCGACTGACTGTTTTCTTGTCAATTGGTCATATTACAGTATTTTTAATTATTTCCGGATCAGTTCAAGCACTTCTTCTTTTACAGGCATTGCTTTGATCGCACCCTTCTTTGTTGTTACAAGTGCTGCTGCCGCATTCGCAAATGTCAGCATCTCGCCTAACTGTTCCTCTGTCAGATTATCAAAATCATGTTCCACCAGATAATTCAGAGAACTTCCACAGAAAGTATCTCCGGCTCCTGTTGTCTCAATTGCTTTCACTGAAAATCCCGGTCTCTCTACACGCATACCTTTATAATAAGCTCTGCTTCCGTCTTTTCCCATAGTCAGAAGAATCAGCGGAATGTTATATTTCTCCTGCAGATATGCGATTCCCTCATCATAGTCTTCCTTACCGGACACAAACTGGATTTCATTATCAGAAATCTTCAGGATATCACATTTACCAAATCCATACTCCATCTGCTCTTTTGCAAGATCAAGAGAGCTCCACAGCGGCGGTCTCAGATTCGGGTCAAAGGATACAAGACAACCATTCTCTTTCGCTGTTTCTACCGCTTTCTTTGTTGCCTCGCGCACTCCATCATGTGTCATAGAAAGTGTTCCGAAATGAAAGATTTTTGTATCTTTTACTACTTCCGGATTCACTTCATCTGCAGTGAGCATCATATCTGCTCCTGGATTACGGTAGAAAGAAAATTCTCTGTCCCCATCCGGAAATGTATGTACAAACGCAAGTGTTGTATTTACATTTTTATCAACCACCAGATTTGATGCATCGATCCCTGCTTCCGTAATCGTTTCTCTTAACAGGGTGCCAAACTGATCCTTTCCAACCTTTCCTATAAAAGCTGTCTTCTTTCCCATCTTATTCAGAAGTGCCAGTACATTACACGGTGCACCTCCCGGGCAGGCCTCGAACATATTGTTTCCCTGTTCACTCTGTCCATTCATCGTAAAGTCGATCAGAAGCTCTCCTAATGCGATCACATCATATTTCTTTGCCATAAAGTCCTCCTACTACTCATTTATTTTCTTTCTATTCCAGTTCATAATCTTTCTTACTGAAATATTTCTTTTAATTAAAATATACTAACTCTTCGATTGGTTCTGCTGACTCAATATTCTCCGCCTCAAGTACCGGTCCTTCTCCTCCATATACAGACAGATTTGCATAACGTACTTTTGCACGGATCTTCACCCAGTCTCCTGCATTTAACTTCGGTGCGTAAGCACTTCTGCAGACATATCCAAGGAAGGATGTGTCGTCTGCACAACAAGTCATTGCCATACGTCCCGGATAGAATACCTTAGATGGAAATGCCTTCGGTTTCATGACCTTCGCAACAAACTCTACAACTTTTCCTTTATAGCGCTCCGGATGCTCCTGCATATCAATATACCAGATACCATAATCTTCTCTTGGAATCTCAATCACAGGTGCTTTGAGATCATACGGTACTTCATCTTCAAAAATATTGTCTACTTCACCGTTCTCATCCTCAAAGATAACTTCTGCCTGTGGACTTACAACCTTAACACTTCTGCGGTATCCTGCCAACGGTTTCCGCTTTTTCCTTTTCCTGCTGGGCCTTTACTTTGGCTTCAACGGCATCCGTAAAGGTATCGGTGAAGTCGAAGTTGGTAACGCTGATATACTGCAAGTCGATGTTGTACTCTGCCAGCACTTCCCGCAGCTTCGTATCCATCTGTGATGCAACGGCATCCCGGTTCGAGATAAGGCTGCTTGCATCATAGTGGGCGACCACGGCCTTAACCGTTTCCTGCACGCGGGGAGTAATCAGAGTGTCCTCGTACTTCTTGCCGACCGACTTGTAAATCGTCATGGCGTTCGCCTGATTGATCCGGTAGCCGACAGCGACCGACGTTGCAACTTCCTGAATGTCAGAGCTGAACGCCGACAAATCCATGCTCATTTCCTGAACACGGTTATCCATCTTGACGATGGACTGCCACGGTGCTTTGAACACTACACCGGCATCCTTCGTGCCATCTTCAACCTTGCCGAACGTGGTCACAATGCCTGTGTAGCCGGTGGGAACGTAGGACACACAGGACACGCCGATCATGATAACGGCGACCACGCCGGGAATATCCGTGCGGGTGGATTCGTCCGCGATGATATAGCCGGATTTGTCTAGTGCCAGCTCATTTCGGAACAGCTCCGTCGCCGGGGCGCGGCCCACGCTGATGAACACGCCGTCGCAGGCAAGGTCGCGCTCCGCGCCGGTGTTGACATCTTTTAGCCGAAGCCCCGTCAGGCGGCTGTCGTGCAGCAGCGCGGAGACGGTGCTGCTCCAGCAGAATTCCACGTTGGGCGCGTTCATCAACGGCTCATGATAGACCTTCGTAGCCCGCAGGCTGTCCCGGCGGTGGATGAGATAGACCTTTTTTGCAATACGGGACAGGGTCAGGGCATCCGCCGCAGCAGAGTTGCCGCCGCCCACCACCGCCACGGTCTTGCCCCGATAGGGCGCGCCGTCGCAGGCGGCGCAGTAGTGAACGCCCTTGCCGACGAGTGCCGCCTCGCCGGGAATGCCCAAGGGGCGGGGTGTCGCGCCGGTGGCGATGACCACCGTGCGGCCCTGAAAAACGCCCTCGCTGGTGTCCAGCGTCTTGATTTTCCCGGAAAGACTGGCCTTGTAGACCTCTGCCAGCTCCGTCACCGCGCCGAAGCGCTCGGCGCTCTGCTGCATTTTTTCGCCTAGCGTAAAGCCATCGATGCCGCCCTCGAAGCCTGGATAGTTGTCGATCTGCTCCGTCAGCGCCATCTGCCCGCCGGCGGAGAGCTTTTCCAGCACCAACGTGGAAAGCCCGGCACGGGCGGCGTACAGGGCAGCGGTGTATCCGGCGGGGCCGCCGCCGATGACGATCATGTCATAAATCTGCTCCATAGCCACGCCCTCACTGCGCCAGCGTTTCCTGAATAAATGTCTCAATGGCCGCCTTGGAGCCGGGGGCGACAATGGAGCCGAGCACCTCACCGTTCTTAAAGAGCAGCAGCGTGGGGATGGTGTCAATGCCGAAGCGCTCGATGAGCTGCGGCTCCTCGTCGTAGTTGATCTTGCCTGCCGTCAGAGTGTCGGCGTACTGCTCCCTGATAAAGTCTGTTGCCGAATTAGATAACATGAATTTTATACCCCTCTGCGTCAAGTTATCACAACACTCTCGCAGCTGGATCTGATCATCTCTGCTAAACCCACCGCGTGAATAGCCCGTGAAATTAGAAGTGTCCGATATGGGATCATATGGTGGATCCAAATACACAAACGTTCCGCGTGGGATT
>OQVZ01000285.1_pt1 | contig 19191 bp, 15 predicted proteins | sample 1691571 | NCBI WGS metagenome assembly OQVZ01 (sample SAMN03418261, study PRJEB22391) | human gut metagenome | biome: human-gut; feature: organic feature; material: feces | host: Homo sapiens | place: Tanzania | collected 2013-01
CCTGGAGGTACGATTGCCGAAAATGGCTCGGGCAAGATGAGCTTCTTTACGGATGAACTGTTGTACGGCTTGCGTGCCAAGGGATATTCGCATGTATGGTACACAGGCTTAATACGCCACGCCACTACTACCGACTATACCCGATACGACATTCCAAGCCAGCATCCAGCTATCGTCAAGGGCAAGGCTGGCTCTCCCTATGCTATTGTCGATTACTACGACATCGACCCGGATTTGGCTGACGATGTCAACAATCGTATGCAGGAGTTTGAGCAGCTTCTCGACCGAAGCCATCGTGCCGGATTGAAGGTAATCATCGATTTTGTGCCAAACCACGTAGCACGCCAATATCATTCTACGGCAAAGCCAGATGGGGTGCGCGACCTTGGTGAGGACGACAATACGTCGATGGGTTTTTCTGCTGCCAATAATTTCTACTATTGCCCAGGCACTCCGTTCCAGCCGCATATTGACACTTATGCTGGTGAGGCTGAACCTTATACTGAATTCCCCGCCAAGGCTACAGGTAACGACCATTTCGATGCCTCGCCTTGTGTAAACGACTGGTATGAGACTGTCAAGCTTAACTATGGCGTTGACTATCTCGATGCTGGCGGACGTTCCGAGCACTTCTCTCCAATGCCCGACACTTGGGTCAAGATGACCGACATACTTATGTATTGGGCATCGAAGGGTGTTGATGGTTTCCGTTGTGACATGGCTGAGATGGTGCCTCCAGCATTCTGGCATTGGGCTATAGCCAAGGTCAAGGAGGCTTATCCGGAGATAATCTTCGTGGCTGAGGTGTACAATCCGCTTGAGTACAAACACTATGTTGATGCCGGCATGGACTACCTATATGATAAGGTGGGAATGTACGACACGATGCGTTCTGTTGTATGCGGCAATTGCCCTACATCAAAGATTACTACAGCATGGCAATGGGTTGACGGTATAAGCAGTCATATGCTCTACTTCCTCGAGAACCATGACGAGCAACGCATAGCGAGCGACTTCTTTGCAGGTGACCCGTTCAGAGCCTATCCTGCACTTGTGGTCAACGCCTTGATGCGTAGCAATCCGTTTATGGTTTATGCCGGACAGGAGTATGGCGAACGTGGAATGGACCAGGAGGGATTTAGCGGACGTGACGGACGCACAACGATATTCGACTATTGGACTGTTCCTTCGCTCTATCGTGCACACGTCAGCCATTCGCTCACAGACGATGAGAAAGCTTTGGCTTCGCTCTACGATAAAGTACTCAACATAGCCGCTACAGAAAAGGCAGTAGGCGAGGGCGATTTCTTCGACCTCATGTATGTCAACGGGCACCTGGCACAACGTCAATACGCATTTATGCGCAAGGCAGCAGGTGAGATGCTCTTCGTAGTGGCAAACTTTGCCGATGAACGTATTGAGTGTAGAGTCAATATCCCGGCACATGCTTTCGACTTCCTCAACATACCGCATGCCGACATGACTGCCGACGATATGCTTGGAGGTGCTCCGCTTAAGGCTCCGCTTGAGACTCAGAACTACATCGATGTTGGGGTAGAGGCGCACAACTGCAGAATATTCAAATTCAATCTGGTTATGGACAAAGAACCAATATTCAACGAGCACAACAAGGAGGAATTTCCTCCGGCTCATACAGCCGAGCATCTGCTCAATCAGACTATGGTAAGACTGTTCGGATGCGAACGCTCATCAAACGCTCACATAGAGCGCAAGAAGAGCAAGATGACATTCACACTCGACTATAAGCCTTCACGCAAGGAAGAGAAGATGATTGAGGACCGAATGAACGAGCTTATTGCCGAAGACCTCCCCGTAACCTACGAGGTAGTCGACCGCGACCATATACCTGCCGATGTGCAGATCGACCGTCTGCCCGAAGATGCTTCAGAGCAGATACGACTGGTGCGTATCGGCAACTACGACGTGTGCCCGTGTATAGGCAAGCATGTTCGCTCTACGGCCCAGATTGGCAAGTTCGTGATGTTGGGCACCAACTGGGATGAGATGAAGAAAGCATTCCGTATAAGGTTCAAGATTGTGCAGTAGTACACAATTGCAGCAACCCAGAGAATAAGAATTGTATTATAGTAACATATTATAGTAAAAGCAATTACCGTAAGGAAAAATCTTTTATTAACAATAAAATTTAAATCATGACAGAAAACAGACAAACACTTAACCGCAACCTTGCTCAGATGCTTAAGGGCGGTGTAATCATGGACGTTACAACTCCTGAACAGGCTCGTATTGCACAGGAAGCTGGAGCATGTGCCGTAATGGCATTGGAGCGTATTCCTGCAGACATTCGTGCTGCCGGTGGTGTTTCACGCATGAGCGATCCCAAGATGATCAAGGGTATCCAGGAAGCTGTCACAATCCCTGTTATGGCAAAGTGCCGTATCGGTCATTTTGCTGAGGCACAGATCCTGCAGGCCATTGAGATTGACTATATTGACGAGAGCGAGGTGCTCTCACCTGCTGATGATGTTTACCACATCGACAAGAACAAGTTTGACGTGCCTTTTGTATGTGGTGCAAGAAATCTTGGCGAGGCTTTACGTCGTATCGCCGAGGGCGCTACTATGATTCGTACAAAGGGCGAGCCGGGTACAGGCGACATCGTTCAGGCTGTTCGTCATATGCGCATGATGCAGAGCGAGATCCGTCGTCTTGTATCTATGTCTGAGGACGAGCTTTATGAGGCTGCAAAGCAGTTGCAGGTTCCTTACGATCTCGTTAAGTATGTACACGAGAACGGCAAGTTGCCGGTAGTTAACTTCGCAGCTGGTGGCGTTGCTACACCTGCTGACGCAGCACTCATGATGCAGCTTGGTGCTGAGGGCGTATTCGTTGGCTCTGGTATCTTCAAGAGTGGCGATCCTGCCAAGCGTGCCAAGGCTATCGTTCAGGCTGTTACCAACTTCAACGATGCAAAGAAGCTTGCTGAACTTTCTGAAGACTTGGGCGAGGCCATGGTTGGCATCAACGAGCAGGAGATTCAGGTTCTCATGGCTGAAAGAGGCAAATAATTCAGCATTATGAGAGTAGCCATTTTAGCTCTCCAGGGCGCGTTCATCGAGCATGAAAAGATGCTCGCGCGCCTTGGCGTTGAGACATTCGAAGTGCGCCAGCTGCGCGATTGGGAGCAGCCTAAGGACGGACTCATCATTCCTGGAGGCGAGAGTACAGTACAGATAAAGCTCTTGCGCGACCTCGGACTCTACGCTCCTGTGGCTGAAGCCATCAAGAACGGACTGCCCGTATTCGGAACATGTGCCGGACTTATCATGCTTGCCAAGACACAGGATGGCGAGCCTGCCAACCGTCTCTCGACAATGGATATTGACGTGCGTCGTAATGCATACGGCCGTCAGCTCGGCAGTTTCTATACCGAAGCTCATTTTGAGGGAGTTGGCGACGACGTACCGATGACGTTCATTCGTGCGCCTTACATCAACGGAGTGTCGGCTGATGCCAAGACACTTGCTGTGGTTGGTGGACATATTGTAGCTGCCCGTCAGGGCGCACAACTCGTTACAGCGTTTCACCCCGAGCTGAATGACGACACACGCATACATGAATACTTCATCGACATGATCAGACAGTCGAAGTCTGACAAGTAGAAATTAAAAAAGTTGAGAGTTGAAAAAAGTTGAGAGTTGATAGTTGAAAGTTATGATATGTTTTTATGATAACATTTTTATTTATATGTTTATTAAAGTAATCATAACTCTCAACTCTCAATTCTCAATTCTCAACTTTATTACAATCTCACTACCGACTTCACGCCTTTTACTGTACGCAGTTTCTTCAGAAGTGATTCTAGCTTTCCAGTATCTTCAACAAGCACGTCGAGGTTTCCGCTGAACAGTCCGTCGTGGCTGTCAATATTGATAGACTTCATTACTATCTTCTCCTCCTTTGATATGATGCTTGTAATGTTGTTGACAATACCCAAGTCGTCGTTGCCTACAATACGAAGTGTTATGTTGTATTGCGACGCACCCTTGCCGCTCCAACGGGCCTTTACTATACGATAGCCGAAACGCTTGCGTAGCTCAGGTGCATTAGGGCAACTCTTGCTGTGAATCTTTATTCCTCCGTTTATCGTTACAAATCCGAATATCGGGTCGCCGTAGATAGGACGGCAGCATTTGGCAAGCGAGTAGTCCAGACCCTTAAGGTTCTGGTCGATTACCAGTTCGTCGTCGTTGCCTGCAAGGCGCTTCATCTGTAGGTCTTGCTGGCTGTCGAAGTTGTATTCGCCAGCCGAGCGTACTACTCCCGAAGTCTTCAGTCCTGCCTCATGGTCGCGATACTCCACATACTGGTCAATAACGTCGTTGGCGTCAATCTTCTCGTCGACAAGCTGGCGGTAGAAGTCTGACATCTCCTTGAATCCCATCTTCTTTATCAGATGCGACATCAAGGCATCCTCCATCTCTATCTTGCGGTTCTTGAACTTACGCTCCAGTATCTCCTTGGCATACAGACCGTTCTTCACCTGTAGTTCCTTTAAGGCTTGTCTTATCTTGGCTTTGGCCTTGCCCGTCTGTACTATGTTGAGCCAGTCCTGCTTAGGCGACTGGTTGTTTTGTGTCATTATCTCTACCGTGTCACCTGAGTGTAACTGCTCGCGTATTGGCACGTTACGTCCGTTGATTTTTCCGCCTACACACTTGTTGCCTACACCCGAGTGGATGCGGTAGGCAAAGTCGAGAATCGTTGCACCCTTGGGGAATTTTATAAGGTCGCCCTTCGGAGTAAACACAAACACCTCGTCCTCATACAGATCCATCTTGAACTGGTCCATAAGTTGCATGTTGTCGTTGTTCTCAAGGGCCGAGCGAATGTTGCCCAGCCACTCGTCCAGACCCGACTCGCCCTTGATGCCCTTATAGCGCCAATGTGCAGCCAGTCCACGCTCGGCAATCTCGTCCATGCGTTCGGTTCTAATCTGTACCTCAACCCACTTGTTCTCCGGACCCAGTACCGTGATGTGCAGACTCTCGTAGCCGTTCGACTTAGGTACCGACAGCCAGTCGCGCAGACGTTTTGGGTTAGGTTGGTACATATCTGTAATGAGCGAGTAGGTCTGCCAGCACAGCATCTTCTCCTGGTCGATAGGCGAGTCGATGATGATACGTATTGCGAAGAGGTCGTAGATGCCCTCAAATCCACATTGTTGCTTCTTCATCTTCTGCCAGATGGAGTGTATGCTCTTGGTGCGACCCTTGATGTGGCATTTTATTCCCATCTGCTTCAGCTTCTCGTCGATAGGCTGGATGAACTTCTCTATATAGGCGTCGCGCGAACGCTTAGTGGCGTTCAGCTTGTCTTTTATCATATAGTAGGCATCGTGCTCCAGATACTTCAGGCTTAGGTCCTCCAGTTCGCTCTTCAGCTTGTAGAGTCCCAGCTTGTGAGCCAGCGGAGCATACAGATAGCTTGCCTCCTCAGCCACTCGGCTTTGTGCCTCCTTGTTTGTCGTGTCACGTATCTGTCGCATCAAGTTGACGCGGTCGGTAATCATAATAAGAATCACACGCATGTCTTCGGCAAACGACAGCAGCAGATTGCGGAAATTCTCGCTCTCGATGATAGGCGTACGCTGGTAGAGCTCGTGAATGCGCACCAGTCCGTGAATAATCTGCGCCACGCTACGTCCGAACTTGTGCTCCACTTCCTCCAACGACAGGATTCCGTTGATAATGCTGTTGTATAGAAGTATGGCCAGAACACACTCGCGTTTCATACCGATTTCAGCCAACTCCAACTCGGCAGTCTGAAAACTCAGCAATATAGGGTTCAGTCCGAATACGTCCCTTTTTATCTTGTTGTCGCCAATCTCCTTAGTCAGTTGCTGGCGAAGATAATTCTCGTCGTCAGGCTCAAGTGTGTCTCCCATCGTGGTCTTCAAGTGAGTGGCTATTCTGTGCAGTTCAGCCAGCTCTTCAGTTGTAAACTTGAATTTTTCTTCCATAATTCACCCCTTTTGATGTTAATTACAAGGCAAAGATACAAAAAAATGGCAGAAAATTTCCTTTTTAGCAAAAAAGTATTTACATTTGTACATAGTAAGATGTCGCCACGAACAACACTTACTGACCTTGCATGACATTTTCAAAACCTAAAAGTCAAAATATTATGTTATCTACAAACGATTTAAACCAGATCCAGCAACGTGGAATTACAGAACAGCAGGTGGAGCATCAGCTCGAACAGATAAAGGAAGGATTCCCTTTCTTGCGTATTGAGGCAGCAGCAGCTATAGGCCATGGCATTATTGCTCCTGATGAGGCTCAGCGCGACAAGTACGTAGCCGACTGGAAGCAGTATCTCGAGGAGGGTCACAAGGTTGTGAAGTTTGTGCCTGCCAGCGGAGCCGCCAGTCGTATGTTCAAGAATCTCTTTGCATTTCTCTCGGCAGACTACGACGTTCCTACAACTGACTTTGAGAAGCAGTTCTTTGACAATATCAAGAAGTTTGCTTTCAAGAAGGAGTTGTGTGCCAAGTGCAAGGCCAATACCGGACTTAGCGTATGCAAGCTGATTGAGGCAGGACGCTACAAGGACGTAGTAGCCAATCTGCTTGAGGCCAAGGGCCTTAACTACGGACAGCTGCCCAAGGGCTTGCTGCTCTTCCATAACTACGAGGAAGGTCCGCGCACTCCTATGGAGGAGCATCTTGTTGAGGCTGCGCTCTATGCCAGCTCTGATGGCGAGGCCAACATCCACTTTACAGTTTCGCACGAGCATCTCGAACTGTTCAAGGGCAAGGTTGCCGAGAAACTTGAGTCGTTTGAGAAACTCTATAACATTCGTCTTAACGTAAGTTTCTCTGAGCAGAAGCCAAGTACCGACACCATCGCAGCCAATCCCGACAATACTCCGTTCCGTAACGAAGACGGCTCTCTGTTGTTCCGTCCGGGCGGTCATGGCGCACTCATCGAGAATCTCAACGATATTGATGCCGACGTAGTGTTCATCAAGAACATCGACAACGTGGTGCCCGACCGTATCAAGGCTGATACAGTATTATATAAGAAGGTATTGGCAGGCATACTCGTTGACACACAAAAGAAGGCATTTGAATATCTGCGCATACTCGAGTCTGGCTCTTACAGCCACGCCCAGATTGAGGAGATAATCCGCTTCGTGCAGCAGGAGCTCTACTGCCGCAAGCACGATATCAAGGAACTGGAGGATGCCGAACTCGTAATCTATCTCAAGAACAAGCTCAACCGTCCGATGCGCGTATGTGGAGTGGTAAAGAATGTGGGCGAGCCTGGTGGCGGTCCGTTCGTATGCTACAATGCCGACGGAACAGTTAGCCTTCAGATATTGGAGTCGAGCCAGATTGACACCAATAATGCCGAGTATGTTGCCATGTTCAAGAACGGTACCCACTTCAACCCCGTTGACCTCGTGTGCGCTACAAAGGACTACAAGGGCAATCGCTTCGACCTCCTCAAGCATGTCGACCACAACACGGGCTTCATCAGCTCTAAGAGCAAGAACGGCAAGGAACTCAAGGCTCTTGAGTTGCCGGGCTTGTGGAATGGAGCCATGAGCGACTGGAGCACAATCTTCGTAGAAGTGCCCGTAAGCACATTCAACCCCGTTAAGACCGTTAACGACCTGCTTAGAGAGCAGCACCAGTAAGCGGAACTTTCGCAGGTTGAATACCAATAAATAACAGGAACTCGTTGCGTGTCCCCAGAGTGGGGGAGATGTAACGAGTTCTTTATTATGCAAGCACAACCATAACCTATGAAATACGTAGAGTTGAATTTGTTTCCTGAGGAGGAAGAGGAATTCCCAAGGCACTCCATACCGAATGGTAGCAAAGAGCAGGCTCCTTCTGCAAATGAGGTTCAGCCCCCTTTTGCAAATGAAGCTCAACCCCCCTCTGCAAGCAGGGATTACGACCTTACAGATCTGTTTGCGAGGCTTTCCAAGTCCTCCTTCCGGAGCCGTTTCCGTCTCTCTGCGAAGGACAAGGAATATATATCCTCAAAGGGCTTGGCTACTATACGCCAGCATGCTGAGGACTTCGTAGCCCGAAGACTTGCTCCTGCCGTTATTCCCAACGACGGCAAGCAGACTCCTATGCGAGGTCATCCCGTATTCATAGCCCAACATGCCACGGGCTGTTGTTGTCGCGGATGCTTCAGCAAATGGCACCATATACCCGCAGGCAGACAGTTGACAATAGTCGAACAGCAATATGCCGTAGCTGTACTTATGGCATGGATTGAACGACAGATATGAAGAACTACAAACATACGATAAATCTCCAGTATTACCACTCGCCATGCGGGGAGTTGGTATTGGCTTCTGTTGGCGACGAGTTGTGCCTTTGCGATTGGAAAGACAATCCATGTGCCGAACGCAATATACGTCGATTCGTGAGCAGTCTGAATGCCGAACTGAAGATAGAGACCTCCCACGTTTCGAACGAAACCCGAAGGCAACTCGAAGAATACTTTGCAGGCAATCGCAAGGCGTTCAGCATCCCGTTGCATCCCGTGGGTACTGACTTCCAGCTACAGGTATGGAAAGCCTTACTCAATATTCCATATGGAGCTACAAGGAGTTACAAGCAAATAGCTACAAGCATAGGCCGTCCAGAAGCCGTGAGAGCCGTGGCAAGAGCAATAGGGGCCAACGGCATCAGCATCCTCATCCCTTGCCATCGCATAATAGGCAGCAACCGCTCGCTAACGGGATATGCAGGAGGGCTGGAGGCAAAGAGAATGCTGTTGCAGATGGAGGACAAATGAATGCCATGTTAATAACATTAAAAATAGAACAATCATTATGAATGTACATCAATTAACATTCAGTCCAACTGGCGGAACTCGTCGTGTGAGCGAATCAATATGTAAAGCTTTCGATGTTGAGAACTATATTACAGAACTCTGTACAAAGCAGGAGAATTTGAAATATCCAAGAATGAGCTATTCATATAACTATTGTACCTTTACTTCGTAATTACATATAAATACAGAATTATAATAACGATATGATGACAGACATGACAACAACAATAGTCGTAGGACTTCTGATACCGCTATTAGGTACGATGCTTGGTTCTGCTTCCGTTTTCTTGATGAAAGGCGAGATGTCGGCACGCTTGCAGAAGTCTTTGTTAGGTTTTGCCTCAGGCGTAATGGTGGCAGCGTCCGTATGGTCGTTGCTCATTCCCGCCATGGAGATGAAGGCCGAAAGTGGAGTGTGGTCGGTAGTGCCGGCAGCTGTAGGCTTCTTGATGGGTATAGGATTCCTGCTGCTTATCGACGAACTGACACCTCATCTCCATATAGGTACAGACAAGCCCGAAGGCATCAAGTCGCACTTGTCGAAGACAGCCATGCTTGCCCTTGCTGTCACCATTCACAATCTGCCCGAAGGTATGGCGGTAGGAGTGGTGTTTGCCGGAGCCGAAAATACTGCCGCCCACATCTCTTTAGCTGGAGCCATATCTGTATCTTTAGGCATAGCTATTCAGAACATTCCCGAAGGAGCCATAATCTCTATGCCCATGCGAGCGGCAGGCAACAGCCGTTGGAAATCCTTCATGTTAGGGTCGCTAAGTGGAGTTGTAGAGCCCATAGGAGCCGTAGCCGTCCTGCTGCTTGCCACATTTATTATGCCCGCACTTCCCTATATGCTTGCCTTTGCAGCAGGAGCCATGTTTTACGTGGTAGTGGAAGAACTCATCCCCGAAGCCTCCAGCGGACAGCACAGCAACCTAAGTACAGTAGGCTTCGCCGTAGGTTTCGTTCTGATGATGGTGCTCGATGTGGTGATGGGATGAAATCAGCTATTTGGATTTAATACTAAAACCATGGTCTCGTATCCTTGTGAAGTATAAAAAAGGCATGGACAACCATCCCGGTTATCCATGCCCATACCGATTGTGATTTATTCAAAAGTTTACTTTATAAGCCTTTATTTCAGTTTTTTGTAGCCGTATGATGCGTTGTTGCCCAGCTGCTCCTCGATGCGGATAAGCTGGTTGTATTTAGCCATACGGTCGGTACGGCTCATCGAACCCGTCTTGATCTGACCAGAGTTTGTAGCCACGGCAATATCGGCAATTGTGGTATCCTCGGTTTCTCCAGAGCGATGTGAGGTTACGGTAGTGTAGCCATGACGATGAGCCATCTCGATAGCGTCCAAAGTCTCCGTAAGCGAACCAATCTGGTTTACCTTGATGAGGATAGAGTTGGCAGCCCCCATCTTGATGCCCTTTTCCAGGAACTTCACGTTGGTGACAAAGAGATCGTCGCCTACCAGCTGGCAACGGTCGCCTATGGCAGCAGTCAGCTTCACCCAGTTGTCCCAATCGTTCTCGTCAAGACCATCCTCGATAGAGTCGATAGGATATTTTGTAATTAGTTCTTCCAGGAACTTGATCTGCTCGGCAGCTGTCAGCTTCTTGCCGTTAGGATCCTTCTTCTTGCCGTCCTTCAGCTGGCGATAATCATAATACCACTCACCATTCTCCTGAACGGCAAACTCGCTGGCTGCGCAGTCCATGGCAATCTTCACATCCTTGCCAGGCTCATAACCGGCATCCTTGATAGCCTGACAGATGCTGTCAAGCGCATCCTCAATACCATTTAGTGCAGGAGCGAAACCTCCCTCATCACCAACGGCTGTAGAAAGACCGCGGCTCTTCAAAAGCTTAGCCAAAGCATGGAACACCTCAGCACCCATGCGGATAGCCTCCTTCTCTGTAGGAGCGCCTACAGGACGAATCATAAACTCCTGGAAGGCGATAGGTGCGTCAGAGTGAGCTCCACCATTGATGATGTTCATCATAGGAACCGGAAGAGTGTAGGTGTTGCAACCGCCTATGTAGCGATACAACGGGATGTGGAGATACTCGGCAGCTGCATGGGCCACGGCCAGCGACACGCCAAGTATGGCATTGGCACCCAGGTTCGACTTGGTCTTGGTACCGTCCAGTTCCAGCATCTTATGGTCGATGGCACGCTGTTCCAAGGCTGAGAAGCCAGCCAAAGCAGGAGCAATCACGTTATTCACATTCTCTACGGCCTTAAGTACGCCCTTGCCGCAATAGCGGTTCTTGTCGCCATCGCGAAGTTCCAAAGCCTCATTTTCACCAGTTGATGCACCAGACGGAACAGAAGCACGTCCCACGATGCCAGACTTTAATGTAACTTCAACTTCTACTGTAGGGTTGCCACGAGAATCCAGAATTTCTCTTGCATGAACATTTTCAATAATCATAATTCAATAAAAATTTTATAATTGTATATATCGTTTTTCTGAGTGCAAAAATAAGCATTATCTCACAAGCCGTCAAATTTAGTGCATCATCAAAAATCGGTATTCCTACCAAAATACCTACTTATGAGTAAAGATAGATGTCAATAATACTCGTGTTTCTCACCCTCAAAAAACGAACCTCATGACCCTTCTTCAACAAGTCGTCATGGTAGCTGCTGGCGTAGCAGCCACTATGCTTACACGTTTCGTCCCTTTCATGGCTTTCCGTCCGTGTAAGACTACGCCCAAGTACATCATCTATTTAGGCAAGGTGCTGCCAGCCTCGGTGTTTGCCCTGCTGGTGGTCTATTGCCTCCGAACCGTCCATTCCTTAGCGTGGGGTGATGTGGCACAGGTGATAGCCGTAGCGTTCACCATCCTCGTCCATGTGTGGAGAAGAAACCTGATGTGGTCTATAGTGGCAGGTACGGTCTGCTATATGGCACTCATCAGAGTGCCAGGCTTATGATTCTTTTTACGGCTTTTAGAAATCTACTCTTTAGTATCGTACAAAGCTGCTGCCTCTTTAAGTCTTTCTTTCATATAGGAAACGGCAAAATGAGGATAAATGATTTTTACGCCTGGGCCGTAGCTCATGAAGACAGAATACATTTCGAAATTTATGCAGACTTCAATCTGAAAGATACAGCTGCCATCCTCTTGATTCTCATTCTCCAACTTTTGCGAGGGATGAAGCGGTTTGGTCTTGATGTATTTGCTCTGTTCCGCATTTGCCCAAAACCTGACACATCGGGGAATGTCGTGCAGTTTCTTGCTTACTCCTATAACATCGTCGAAGAAATGCTCTGAGTCAAACTCTTGATTCTCGTAATAAGGAGCTTCACATGGCTCGACGCTAATGATGCGGTCTAATGCCAGATTGTAAATTCTGAGATCAGTAATCTTTGTCCCGAATACAAACCAGCGGTTACGAAACTCCTTCAGTATATATGGACTGAAAATGTACTCAGTCGGTTCGGTTGCGTTAAACGATTGATACATGATTCTTATAGTCTGCTTATGTACAATATAATTATATATAGGATTAAGCAGCTTCAATCCTTTCAGATCAGGTGCACTTTCGAAGTGTATAACCGGTTTGCGATTGTCCTTGCTGATTGCCAGCTTGTCTTGCAGACGGCGTACTACATCTGACATCTCGGCGAACTGGTCAAAATCTTCCAGCTGACGAAGCATGTCCACCGCCTCCTGCATCACATTATAGTCGTTTTGCGACAAAGGCATATTGGCAATAGAATAGTCTTCGTCTGCATATCTGTAATACTTATGGTCATAAACTTCTATGGGTGCATTATATCCGAGTTTGTCAGAGCGCATCATCTGAATGTCACCTTGGACAGTACGCACAGAGATACCCTTGCAAATACCCTCCATGTCGTAGAGCGCATCGCTACATGCGCCTACGAGGTCTTCAAGTGTCCAACGGCGATATCTGTTGCGAAGACAGTTGTCGATTGTCTTGTATCTGATGAGAGCATTCTTGTTTGCTGGCATAATGAATGTTTTTGCTTCGACTTTTTATCGAGAAATATAATTTATTTCTTACAAAGATACACTTTTTTTCAGTTACGCAGAAAGATTGCGTACTAAACTTATAACTTTGCACTCAGAAAAGAAGAAGGACCAAATAGTTCTTACTCCGAAGCATAACGTACCTGAAAATCCATTCGTGGAGGTATGTGCCGTAAAGGTGTAGCAATAGTACTGTAATTTCCTTCTTACCTTTGGTCCGGTAGCTCAGTTGGTAGAGTAAATAGAATTGTGATAACATTTCCTCTATTGCAGAAGGCCAATTACCACATACTACCTATTGTGTCGTCGGTTCGACTCCGACCCGGACCCCAAAATAGGTCTAAGAGAGACTTACTTCAAAAAATGTATTTACGGGTGGCTTTTGTGCTATGCCGGGTCATCAAAACAGTTTCCCAATTACCTTTTAAATTATTATGACTATGAACAAGACTTTGACAAAAGTTGCATTGTGCTATCGTGCTGTCTGCCTCGACATCAATCGCGAGGAGATAAACAATAACTCTGAGGTCACAGTTCCCGTAATGGCTTTTGTGGCTCGATTGAAGGAGAATGGTTTCTGCGTTAGCGAGGAACTGCTCCATGCGTTAAACGCAGTTTCAGCAGACACTCTTGCAGAAATCACAGAGTGTATTAACGACGTGATGGGTGTTGACCTCAACTGGGCTCCGCTCGTCAAGGGATGGAGCATGCCTACTGGCGAATCTTGTGCCGATCATTTACAAACCTGGATAGCTAATATATTTGGTGGAGTGGAGGCTGGATTCAAGGGTACGACTCTTCAATGTGGCCACTTTATCCCCGATGGAACCTTCCCTTTGGAGCGATATAACGGATGTCCATTCTGTGGCACTCCTTTCCATACTGCCGACTTTGTATATAAGGGTCAGGGAAGCAAGTTGAAGGAACTTCGCTTGTTCACAGATTCTGATATGAGGAAAGTCTTTGACTCTCTCTTGTCGTCTGCTACGCCATTGGATGCTACCCAGAAGGACTCTTTAGAACATTTGCTCAAACAATATGCCTTTCCTGCTGATGTCAATATCACCATGAAGGAAACTGCCATGCTTGTCATCAAGACCTTGGTGTCACAGGATAAGGCGGAAGAGGCTTCTGTTCTGCTGAAGACTCCGACAGACATCCTGCGTTATCTCTGGTATGAAAAGACTGGCTTTGTCCAGATAATTGAGCCAAAGACGCTTGTTGCTCATGCCCGAAAGATGTACTATCACATGTTAGGTCCTCTTGACAGGGGTGCAGATGCAGCCAAGGGCATGAAGCAGAAACTAAAGTTGAAGTACGACCGAAAGGCTTGCTTGCGTGTTGCACTTTGGATGAACTCGCTACCTATGACTGCCAAGCAGGCTGCTGAGAACATGAACCCCAAACGTGGCATGTGGGTGCGCATGATTCGTGCCCTACGTATGGGTGAATATTCTCGTAGGAAAGGAATGGAGCATCTTGCCGAAATCCTTGATGTATTCTACAAACAGGATTATTCTACATGGCAGGGACGTGTTGACAAAGCCTGTTCAGAGAATGATGCTGCCACAACACTCTCTTTGCTCAAAGAGCGTCCTGGATTCTTTGCTCGCAGCCTGTTTGCTACGATGTTGCGCTTCGGCAGCAATAAGGTGCTTGCTGCATTCGACGAGATTGCAGACAAACTGCCAGCCCGTTTGCTGCTATCGTTAGGAAATGCCGCAGAAATATACTTTGACCCAAATGCCGTGCGTGTGGCTCGTCCAATAACAGGAGTCACACATCGTATTAAGGCTAACAAGCTGCTGGCTCTATATGACGAAGATTCTCTCAAAACGATGGTGAGTGACGTAAATGTCATATATCGGGATTCGATGGAGCGTCGATTTGCTGCTCAGAAGACTGATACAAAGAGCATATTCATCGACCCTATGCTCTACAACATCCCCATTAGCGTGGGCGATCGTGCTACTACCATTCAAGACGCTTCCTGTGCCTTGATGGGTACTCGCTTCCCTGTAGAGGGCGATTCGGTCCGTCTGTTCCTCCAATGGGGTAGGGGGCTTCATGCCCAGTACCTTGACATGGACTTGAGCTGTAGGATTGCATATCCAAATAACAAGACAGTTGAGTGTGCTTACTTCAATCTCGATTGTGTCGGCGCAAAACACTCGGGCGACATCCGTTCCATTCCAGAGATGGTTGGTACTGCAGAGTATATTGAGCTGTCTTTGCCCGAAATTGAGGCTGCTGGTGCCAAGTATGTCACCTTCACATGTAATGCATACTCTTGTGGCTCTCTCTCGCCAAACCTCGTCGTGGGGTGGATGGATTCGGCATTCCCGATGAAAATATCTGAAGCAACAGGCGTGGCATACGATCCGTCGTGCGTACAGCATATGGTTCGCATAAGCGAGGGTAATCTCTCCAAGGGACTTGTATTCGGGGTGCTTGATGTGGCGAAGCGTGAGATAATATGGCTTGAAATGCCTTTTACCTCGCAGACTGTGCATGGTGCAGACAGCAAATCCATTGAGGCTTTGTTGGGCAAACTTGAATCAAAGCTTTCTATAGGCGAGCTGCTCGACATGAAGGTAATGGCTCAAAAACTCTCTGTTGCCGAATCGGCAGAGGAAGCCGATGAGGTCTATACCTACGAGTGGGCTTTCAATCCTGCAGAAGTCACAAAACTATTATACTTGTAATATTCATGATGCAAGGCTTATCCAAGTGTACAAAGGAGGCGCGATAACTTCAAGCTGGGATTTCCCCTTCGTCGGTTAGAATCCGACAGTCTTGCATATTTAGCAAACACAACATAAAAATTAATGCTTTTTAGTTAAAGAATTGCAATATCTGATGGCTAAAACTGCAAGATTGTAACAAAATCGATATCTTTGTGTTGTAAATGAAATATCGACTATATATACATCACAAAGCCCTTCGTTTATAGTAGGTTGTCTAGACACCCCTTATTCAGACAATTTATTATAAACGAATTATATATTTAATGGGCTTAATAATTTTATATTTTTTAGGTGCTCTGTCACTTTCCTTTTTATGTTCCGTCCTTGAGGCGGTACTCCTTTCAACCCCTATGTCATATATCTCGATGAGGGAGAGTCAAGGCAACAAGACTGCCTCTTTGATGAAACAGTACAAGAACAACGTAGACCGTCCGGTAGGCGCAATCCTTTCGCTCAACACCATTGCCCACACTATCGGCTCTGCAGGCGTGGGTGCGGAGTCGATGAGGCTGTTTGGCGAAGAATACTTCGGACTGATATCTGCAATTCTGACCCTATTGATTCTGGTGCTTTCCGAAATCATCCCAAAGACAATCGGAGCCTCGTATTGGCGTTCGCTCGCCATGCCATCCACCAAGATAATCCGTGTGCTCATATTCATCACCTATCCCTTGGTTCTGCTCTCCGAACTCATTACGAAGGTGTTCACTCCCAAGAACCATCAGGCTTCCGTAAGTCGTGAGGAGGTGTCGGCCATGGTTGATGTAGGCACTACGGAAGGCATATTCCGAGAGTCGGAAAGCAAGATCATCAAGAGTTGCATACGTCTGGCTGGAGTCAAGGCCAGAGAGGTGATGACCCCTTCCATTGTGGTTGAGACAGCCAACGTGAACCTTAACATAAAGGAGTTTTACGAGCAGCAGACGTGGAATTTCTCGCGCATACCGGTCTACGACAAGAGCAAGGATTACATCATAGGCTATGTGCTGAAGGACGTGGTGCTGAAGCAATTGTCGGATGACAAGTTCGCTACAAAACTGTCCGACCTTATGCGCCCGATTCTTTCGTTCAACGAGGACGACTCGGTATATCAGATATGGGAGAAGATGCTGGAGAAGCGCGAGCATATTTCTATAATCGTCGACGAATACGGCTGCCTGCGTGGCGTAGTCTCGATGGAAGACGTTATAGAAACCATGACCGGTGTGGAAATTGTCGACGAAAACGATGTGGCTGTAGACATGCAGGCCTTCGCCAAGGAAAAGTCGCGTAGGATGTTGAAAAAGTAAAAAGAATAAAGAGATAGTAGCGTATAATGTATATCTATACTTTCCGACTACAAAATTTCTAATTTTCGTTTTAATAAACGAACAATAATCTATGATGGCAGGCTGTATTTGTTCTGCGTTTTTGTATCTTTGCACATCCTTCAAAGAAAAACATATACATAAACAGAAAAATGGAAAAAGAAACAAAGGCAATTCATACCCCTTTTCAGAAGCGTGACGCTTATGGCGCATTATCGTTCCCTGTCTACAACACGGTAGCCTACGAGTTTGACTCGGCACATGCCATGACAGAGGCTTTCGCTGGCCGTGTGCCCGAACCCGACTACTCGCGCGTGATGAACCCCACCGTAACCTACTTCGAGAACCGCGTCAAGGCTCTCTCCGATGCCGAAAACGTCTTTGCCTTGACCACGGGCATGGCTGCCATATTCCACACCCTGCTCGTGTTTGCCGAGGCAGGAAAGACAATCGTCATGTCCAACCACCTCTTCGGCAACACCTTCTCGCTCATAACCACAACCCTGGCACGACTGGGCGTAAAAGCACAGATAGCCGATTTCTCCGACCTCGACCTTCTCGACAAGACTATGGCCGACGATGCCTGCCTCATCTTTGCCGAATACATAACCAATCCGCAGCTTGAGATGGTAGACATCAAGAAGCTCTCCGAGATAGCCCACAAGCGCAGCCTGCCTCTGATTGTCGACACCACAGCCATTCCCTTTACCGAGGTCGATGCCCGCGAGCTGGGCATAGATGTAGAGGTGCTGTCAAGCACAAAATACATTAGTGGAGGAGCCACGTCGCTTGGCGGACTGATACTCGACTACGGCACATTCCCCGAGGTGAAGAAGCGTATGAGCATGGAGTTCCTTTTCAACATAGGCTCTTACATGACGCCACAGGTGGCATACATGCAGACCATCGGACTCGAAACGCTCAAGGTGCGCTATGACAAGCAGGCGCAGAATGCCCTCGACCTTGCACGCCTCCTGCAGCAGGTTCCGCAGGTGAAGCGAGTCAACTATCCCGGACTCCAGCTCCAGAAGCCCTTCGGCGCCATGCTCACCATCGACCTCGAGACAGAGCAGAAGTGTTACGACTTCCTTAACAGTCTGCGCCTGATCCGTAGGGCTACAAATCTGTTTGACAGCAAGTCGTTGGCAATACATCCTTACTCCACAATTTTCGTCAACTTCACTCCTGAGGAAAAGAAGAAGATGGATGTGTTCGACACTACTATCCGTCTCTCTATGGGTCTGGAGGATGTCAACGACCTCTATGAGGATATTGTGCAGGCTCTTGGACAATAAATAATAGATATAGGTAAAGTTTTATATTCGTAATCTATAATTATTGAAAAACATTTATGAAATACGATTTTGACAAGATAATCGACCGCTCCGGTTCGGGCGACCTTAAGCACGAGGTGCTCAAGGCACGTTATGGACGCGACGACCTGATTGCGTTATGGGTGGCTGACATGGATTTCGAGACTCCCTCGTTCATTCTTGATACCGTAAAGAACCGTCTGCAGCATCCTATCGTAGGCTATACAGTCGAACCCTCCGAATATTGGCTTACCGTAAGCCGATGGATAGCCGATCATCACGGATGGAACGTCAAGCCGGAATGGATGACATATGTGCCGGGAGTGGTCAAGGGCATTGGCATGGCGATAAATGCCCTGACGCAGCCTGGTGACAGGATTCTGATACAGACTCCCGTCTACCATCCCTTCCGCATGACCATAGAAGGCAACGGCCGACAGGTGGTGACCAGTCCGCTCAAGGAGTCGGCCGAAGCGCTGGCTTGATTCGGTGGACGGTAATGTTGAGTTGACGGATCATGAATATCGAACGGCTTGCCGAGGTAGTGAAGAACGAAATCCGAATGGCTGCAAGGTGCTGCACAGATAAGGGCCTCGGAGAGGTGAAGTGGATGGGCAGGTAATACCCATGGAGCTATTACAATTACAGTTATTACAGTTATTACAAAAAGGTGGAATATCTTACAATCCCTTCTTAAAGACTTTATAACTAATTAATAATCAAATAGTTATATATAGAAGGAGCGAAAATCGCAACCCTTGTAAATAAAACTGTAATAACTGTAATTGTAATGACAGTCTACGTTCTACTTCCTCTTAAAGGCTGACAATCAACAACTTAACAAATCATCAAACATGACAAATATTAAATACAACCTCAGCAAACCCACCCCTCCTGCTATGCCACGGCTTGGAAAAGGCACCGAAAGCGTGCAGCTTTTGCTCTCGCAAGTGTCAAAAGACATGC